>Ga0315907_10000090_pt1 | contig 124753 bp, 252 predicted proteins | sample LakEriMetagenome_3_FD_203525 | JGI IMG/M metagenome (GOLD analysis project Ga0315907, IMG submission 203525) | Freshwater fungal communities from buoy surface, Lake Erie, Ohio, United States - Buoy 12 MA123 | ecosystem: Environmental > Aquatic > Freshwater > Lake > Lake biofilm | place: USA...
CAAGTGCTAACAATATACATAACCACATAGTAATTAACATACTTCTATCACCTTTCCACAAAAAATCTATTTCTTCTATTATCTTTTTCATATTTATATTTTTTTAATTAACTAAAAACCTACACATAACAAATGATAAACAACATTAAAACGATAATTTATCATCAGACGTTATAAGTAATAAAATTGATGAAAGCTTCGCTATTTGAAATAAGTTTCAATAATATCAGATTTAGGTATCAGAACAAAACTATTTTCATCTGGATGACTATTATATCCAATATCACTTAATTTACCAATTTTTATACCATTATTATTAATTAAATCATGAGTCTCATCAAAAGTATAATACCCATCTATACTTTTCAACTCATCTGGTATTATTTTACCAATTTCAAACCAAGTATCACCATTAAATTCGTTTTCAACTAATCCATATCCACAAGATAAAATACTACCATCTTTAAGTTTAGCAAACCAATACTGATTATTTAATTTAAAATCATTGTATATTTTTTCATAATCATATATAAACTCACAATTATCATTAGATAGTTTATAACACCTAAAAGCTCTCTGATACTCTAAATCACTCGTTGCTATTATTGAATTCTTTGAATTGACTAACCTCCAAACATCATCAACCTTAAATAATCTACCTTCCATAACTTATAAATTACCATTAAATAAACCTAATTCCCACATAACTATTGTGTCCTTTCATAGTGAGATATTTCTACAAATATAAATAAAAAATAACTACTTCTTACCGTTAGGTAAAAAAATTTTAATACATCTCATTTAATAAATCTATACCCTTGGTATAAACTATAACCTCTAACTCAGAAGAATGTTAGAAATCTTATCCAGTAATAAATTAATCTGTTTCATATTATTTTATAATTTAATCCCACATTCTATAAAGTCTTCTGACTTCATTACCTCTTTCAATTTGAAGTACATTTTAATTTCATTGTAGGTTGCTTTCTCAATGAATTTAAGATAAGTTTCTAAGTTTTTGAATGTATCGTATGGTATGAATTCAAAATTACTAAAATCCCAATTATCGTATTTATAACCGTGTCTCCAAGTTCTGGAAAACCAAACTGGTTTGTCATAAATAACTTTACCTGATAAGTATCTACTATATACTGATTCACCACCACCGATATAACCAGAAAGAAGTGTAAATCCGTCAAAGAAATATCCCTTTTTGTTTTTTAGATCAAATACATTCATATATTTTCGTTTTGATTTAATAAATATAAGAACTCTATACGAATAATAAAAATAAATTATAGTGTAATGTGAACAATTTTACGTTTATAGAATTTGAATTAGTTTTGATTTAATTTGAATGGAACGATTTCAAAGTCATACTTCACTTTTAGTTAATACTAAATTCCGCACACTTTTTAGTACCTTATTTTTCAACATACTAAAATCCGGTCGTTTTTTAGTATATTTTTGTGTAAACTCTATCGCCATTTCATTTTCTCTACCAGTAGCCTTATTTTCAGCACCAATTTGTATATACACACCTCTCGGAAAGCCTTGACCTGCTTACGTTTCCAGAGGGTCATTTTTCAGTAAAAAATCCACTGGGTTTTTACCTGGTTTTTAACAATTTTAATCGGTGATTTCGGGCGGCTCGGATCAATCAGAACTAAAGAAGATACTAAAAAACGTGCGGATTTTAGTATCTTCTCTGAAGTTTAGTATAGGTCAGAAGGGACAGGATTCGAACCTTAATCTCTCTCTTAATGAGAGGCTCTTTCCAGTTGAGCTACCCACCTAACCTATTTTTTAATTTATTAGTGTTTCTAATTGGTAATCTCTTCTTAGTTGAGTTATTGTTCCTTCGAAAGTAGATTGGAAACGTGTGAATTTCCATTTAACATCGTTTAGGATTAGGAAGCCTGTTTTTGGGCATTTAGATTGAATTACTTTACCGTTTCTTGGTATGATATGTTTATAGATTGCGTCTTTGTTTGTAACGATTATGATTGGTTTAGAGTAGTCGAAGTTATCGAATTGTTTAACGATTTCTGGTATTGATATACCTGTGTGGGTACCAACTTTGAATATTTGGATATTTTCTTTACCTAATATATCGGATAATTCGTTTGCGATTGCGTGTACGTTAAACTCGGTTGTTTTGATAACGTTTATTATTCCGATTTCTAATCCGATTATTTGTGATTTTATTATAGTGTCAAGGTTCATATCTCTTATTTTGTTTTAGTATTTTATACTCTCACTCTGTGAGTATAAAGATAATGATTTTATCTGTATATCACAAGCTAATGATACTAAAATCCGCACGGATTTTAGTAGTTTCTTTAGAAACTCTAAACGAAGTTTAGTACCTGAGTTAACGAAGGTTCACTATTTTTCCACGAAGTCAGAAACCTATTTTTTCTCTTCGGGTATAATGAATAGTTCTTTGAGGCCTTCTATGGTACAAAGTCTTAATTGAGAGCTTCCATTCTCATTTATCCAGAACGCTGGACCTTCTAATCCGTACCAGTTTAGGACATCTTCCGATGCAATCTCTATTATTGTTGAAATAGTCCCTGAGTTTTTAGATGTGAATTCATCACCTTTCTTGTAATCTTTCATGATGTTTTTTATATTTAACAAGCACTACTGACCGTTTCCGAATAGAGAGTTACGTCATAACCGTGAGAATAAAAATCACCCAACCCACCACTATCAATTACAAGTTTGTGGTCAAAATCGGGATGAATTACTACTACTTGCGTTCCATCATCTGTTTCGATATTATCCGTTGTTGCACCTATACAGTCAAGGAAATGTTGCATACTTTGGATGTTATCCATTTCCTGTATTGAATAGTCAATAATGCGATAACTATTTTCGCCTTGTTCAAACATTTCCTTTACGGAGTTTGGTATTTCATAAATTACTGTTGCCATTGCTTTTGATTTTTATTTGTGTTTCAAATTAAGTTCCTACTAAATTACCCGTGCCAGCGTATAACAGCGGTTTTGTGCAAGCTGCTCGACCGCTCAATGCCAAGGCTTCGTAGCCTAACACAAAACCGCAAAACGGGCCATTAATACACCGACACCTTTTCGAGTGTGGCTTCTATATCTGACAACAATCCTTTTGCCCATAAATTAGGCTTAAATTGTCTTAAAATATCTCTCATTTCAATCAAGTCACCTTGAGAAAATTCGATATTCACTATTGCTTCTTTGAGTGGTAAGAAGTCTGTTTCTTCTTCTGTGTGTTCGATAATTTTTTCTTCGTATCTCATTTTGTGAAATTTAACGGCACATAACAAGGGCTTTGTGTAATAGCCCTATCAAGTGTCGTGGTTAATTTTAAGTTTCTACTAAGGACTACTACGCAAAGCCCCGATACGTTAGTGTGCATTAGTAATACGACAAATAGTGTGTTCTATTTTAAAACCTTCGTATTTAGGTAGATTACTCCAATACTCTAAACATTCGATAATAGGGTTGCCCTCAAGCCATTCTACTAATAAATAACGCACACTAACAGCATCTTGGCTCAATGCCTTAGTTTCATTGAAGGTTAGATATATTTGCCTCCTATTGGATTATGGAGATGGACGCTGATTAGGTTTGTATCTAACCTTTAAGATTATAATTCAATTACTTCATTACCGAATGATGTTGATACATTTAATTTTCTTTTATTGCAATTGTCACATTGGTGGACTTTGATATTTAGTTTTTTATCGTTTTGTACAAGTTCCCACTTGTGATTACAATCTTTATTGAATAGTTTTTTGAATAAGGTTATCATGGTTGTTTATTTTTAGTTTATACAAATATAAGAAATAAATACTAAAAAACGTGCGGATTTTAGTATTTTATTAGTAAAATTTAGATTATTCCAAGTTCATTTAACTTCTCTTCTCTTATTTCTTGTTGTGTTCTGAAAAAGTCTTTACCTATCAATTGCATATGACCTTCATCATCTATGATCCAATATTGGTGAGTTGAATGTGCGTTTACTTGGTAGGTCTTGCCTTTAGTTATTTTGTAAGTACCTTCAGCTATACATATAATATTCATTTGTTGGTCCATATTCCTAATTCTTTTAGTTTATTACTTCTCCAATATTATCTATGATGAATTTATTTAAATCGTTAAATATTTCTTCTAAAATTTCATCTGAAGTTAAATCGTTGATAAAATAACCATATAATAATTCACCATCAATTTTCAAATCACATAAATCAAAAGAAACACCATATATTTCTTCAATTTCTTCTTGTTTATTATAAAACAATTCTTTTGAATCATTAAATATTGAATCAAAAACAGTCTGTTCTATATTGTGGTCCAAGACTAATGTTTTATTTGTCTTGGGGTTAGTCAAATGTGTTTTCATTTTAATAAAATAATTTTACCTACATTAAATCTTGATTACATATTCCCGGTTACTGCCAATATACCTACTATTATTGACCATAACAACAGAGCTGACGCTGGTATCACGAAAAGGGTGTAGATTAGTACGCGGTCCTGAATGTATCGTCTCTTTATGGTGGAGTGGTCTTCCAGGTATGCCTGTCCCTCTTCTTTGCTACTGACGAGGAATAGGTAATCCCATTCACCTTTTTTATTTTTCTTGTATATAGCTGGGTGGCAGTCTCCTTCCCACATACGGAAAGTATCCATTTTATATTCTTCGGTAGTTTTCATAGGAACTTGTTTTGTAGAACAAATATACTAAACTTTGTTTAGATTATACTAAAATCCGCACGTTTTTTAGTATTTTTCCTCAAAATTTAAAGGTTTTCTTTTTAGTTTACCTTTACTATTAATACTTTTATACAGAATAAAAGATACCAACATCCATAAAGATGTTACACCTAATTGCATTATTGGGTAATTTTTATCAATTCCATTTTGGTAATTATTCACAACTATAAATATTGCACAAACTATTATTAGTATTTTAAAAAACTTTTCCATTTCTATTTAATTTAGTATTAGTTTTAGCCATAACATTTAGTTTATACAAATATAAATAAAAATGAGACAAAATACTAAAATCCGCACGTTTTTTAGTATTTATTTGTTTTATTATTTATATAAGCAGGTTGGAGTTTACCCTCTACGTATTGGAGTTATACGGACCCGTCTTCGATGTTCTCATTGACATTATAAAGATAGTCATTTTATATGACTCTCACAAGTGAGTAGGGTTTTTATTTCATAAAAACAACTTCTTATGGATTTAGTTTTTTATTCTTTTTAACCCACTCTTTACCCCATATCATTTTACTTATCATTTTATTTGCATACTTTGGGTATTTAATTAATAACCAAAGTGTGGTAAAAAGAAAAAATGTGAATACCAATAATCCTACTATAAGTATTATTTCTAATAAATCTATCATATATTTAAAGTATTTAGTTTAGCGTTACGTATTTCTAAAGTTATATCATCACTATTATTAGTGAATATCATATTTAATTCATTTCTTGTGAATGATCTTCTTTTTCCAAAATCATCTATGATATAGAATCTTTCTTTCTTTTCATTCTTTTGTTTGCCTATTTTCTTTTTACGCATAGCGTTCCTTTTAGATAGGTAATCAAAATACTCATATGGACTTACATATCCATCATATTGATAGTGGAATGCTATCCAGTCATGATCATTTGAGCCAATGATTTCGTGTGATTTCTTAGTCCCTGGTGAGTTATCTAATATAAGATACTCTTTACCTAAGGTGAACCCTTTAAATGACTTTATATTGAAGATACGTGTGTTAATCATTTGGTTTGTTTTTTGTTTCATTGACATGGTAAAGACCATTTTCAAAGTATTTCTCTTATTTTCTCATCCCTTATTATTTGGGTCATATGTTTATCTAAATATTCTTCAATTTTATTATCTAATGAACTATGTCTCTCAGAAGTATAGAAATTCATATTTTTATCACCTATTTCATAATTGATAAGATATGACCATTTACCAAATACGAGTGTAAGTAGAATACTCTTTATTTTGATTTCACAATTACTATATGGCTTTGAAGAATAATGAATACCAGAAACAGTAATATCCTGAATTAGTTCAATTATATCATCATGAACTTCTTCACCAATCTGAGTAAATTTTGGATTTTTAATCATATCTGATTTACATCCATTGATTTTTCTTCTTGAATGAAACGTAGGCACCACCATTATATTGGAAACCATCAGTATCAACATGGAAGCCTTCGTCTCTAAGGCGTTGTATGTTATTCTCTAAAAGGTTGCTATCAATAAGAACTTGAGATTTACCGGAAGAGAATTCTCTTTGTAGTTGTGATATTATCTTATTAAAGTTAATATCAGCTTTCATTTGGTCTGCTAAATTCATTATTTCTCAGGTTTTAATAGTAAATAAGCAAGAATGTATATAACCATTCCAAAAAATGTATAAGCTAAGTATTCCATATATTTATGTTTTAGTTTGTTTAGTCTAGTTATTTGCCCAATAATCTGAATGATTTAGATTAGGGTTATTTGGTTTAGGAATTCTACCTAATTTGATTAGTTTATTCCATTGAAATCTCTCTGTATATTTCCCGATAAGGAAACTGGTGATTATTATTGGTATAAGAATAATTGCTATCATAGTTTATTTTTTTAAAAAGTCAAATTTGTATTATATCTAACATCTACGCCATTTAATTCTATAATATCAGCAATAATAAATGACATATAATTATATTCACCATTTATATTGAATTTACCTTTATGTACATCAATTTCATTTATAGTCTCTTTAAAGCCGTTTAATAACTTAACACTATCACCTTTTCTTACTTTCATATGTATTATATTTTAATCTATCAATATAATTGATTTTTGTTTCGCCTTTGATTTAACTCCTTCTAAGTTAGGATCTTTATGTGAATAACTAAACCCTTCATCATCGATACATTGGTATAATTCTCCTAAACCCCATGTAGATAAATCTCTTTCTGTGGCATATCTTTCAACTTCATCTTTAACGTTAGATAGATCAAACCAGCATTGTTTACCATCTTTAATTAGTTTTCTTTCTGAAATAACATCAAAATTATCACGATTTAATATTCTGAATGATTTAAACCCAAAGTCCCATGAAACATAAGCTTTTAGATAATTTTGTTTATCTTCTTTGGGTCTTAACTTTTTTCTAGCTTTCTTAGATGCCATATCTTATAATTTAAAAAATTTCAAGGAATTTTTCAAAATCATTATCCGGCATTTCATCAAGTAGTTCGGATAATGTAATTGAATGTGCTTTGGTTTTAGAACAACTCATAGGTACTAATGTTGCAAATTCAACTATATCAGATTCAACATCGATGAAGTTTACCATTTGGCAATCTTCAGTATAGAAACCAAGAGTTCCACAAAAATCGGGAAATTGAGATTTGAATATTTCGGACTTTGTCATATAATAAAATTATTATTAACAAAGATAAGCATTTTATCTGGATTTCACAAGCTCAGGTATACTAAACTTAGTTTAGATTTTTACGTAGTAAAATACTAAAAAACGTGCGGATTTTAGTATTTTCTGGACTTTTTCCAATTGTATCTTCTCTCATTGTAAATTACAAGAAAAATAGACCAAACTATAATCATTGGAAGTGACCAATAAAACCACAACATATAAAACATAAAAATATGTAGTATTAGTGAAATGGCTGGTGAATAAATTAATTTTTTCATCTTTAGTATAAGATTAGAGTATAAGTTGTTTCTGATCCATTACTATTATACCAATTCTCTGTAACGAATTCGACTCTATAACCTCCTTTAACGAGTTTATTTACTACTTTGATATCATTCGTTGTAATTACTCTCCTTTGTTTAAGAGGGATGTTGTAAATCGTTCTATGATTATAATTGGTGCGACTATTATCAGTTGTTGTATAACTAAATAGAGCGAGTGTTATGATGGTGATAAGACCACCTAAGATTACATTTTTCATTTTATATGTATTTTTTAGCTTCTTTAATCATTTCTTTAGCTTGTTCCTCCACGATTTTAGGATCAGCTTGAGGGTGAAGACTTTCAAAGTATTCTAATACTTCTTTAACTTTTAGTCTACCACTCTCAGCAATTATTTCTCTTATTTGGAATATATTCATAATTCTAATATTAATTTTAATCTCATATCTCTTCTTAATTCTTTACCATCAGATCTGTTTCCACAGATAATTTCAATTGCGTATTCTAAAGCATCCTTATATGTTTTAAATAGAATCTCATTATTATCTCCATAACCACCACACATCATAGTTCCACCTGGATAACTAATATTAATAGACCATCTCCAACCAGAGTATTCATCATCATAAAACCCATCAAGAGTTATATTCCACTCATAATGCGACTTTAACTCATGGTAAAATTGGCAATCAGTACCATAGTTGAATACTTTTTGGCTAGTAAAAGTATTTAAATCTGTACTATAATCCATTAGTATCTCTTTTTCTCCATGAAATCTATAAATATAGTTGCTGGATCAAATGATATAACTAAACTTGATATTGCGTAGAGTTCTTCATCTACGATCTCAGTAATATCTTTTAGTTTATCTAAACTATCGATTTCAATTTCGAATACTTCAAATGGTGGATATTTAGTACTTCCAGTGGGTACTAATTTGGCTCCTAATTTTATTAGGAGATCATCATTTTGGTAATGAGTATCGTTGAAGTCTATTTCGAATTTCATAGTTTTAATAGATTATATACCTAAATGTGTAAGTCTCGAATCTCTTATCTGAGCCAGATATACTCTTAAAGATTCTTCTGCTCTTTGTATTTTGTTATCATTCATATATAACCAAACCTTAATAAGAGATTGGTGTCTTTCATTTAGGTCGGATAGGACTTGATCATCTGCCTGGTCTTCATCGATGAGGTCCACCATATGCATTCCTACTATAAGTCTTTCGAATGGATCTGTTATTGTATCCAGTTTATCAGCGAACTCTGATTTAATATTGGTTACATTATGTTTCTCTAAGATTTCAGGGAATGCATCTTTTACATAATCATGTTTCTCTAAGAAATCTTTTAACTTATTTAAAATATTGGTGGTATTCATAGTTTAACTCTTTTACAAATATAGTAACTTTGTTACTCTTTTCAAATAAAAATGATTAAAATCTAAATAACTTTCATACTTAATGGGGTGAAGAATGAAGGATCTTCCTTACACTCAAATTCAAATGTTGAACTATAATAAGGCTGTTGAGAAAGATTTTCTGGTCTGATATATTGAGAATTAATATATTTCCCACCAATATTCTCAAATTGCCATATAATCATTTTTAATTGTTCATCACCTATAAACTTACCATTAGGTAGGTGAGCACTAACATCTATTGTTATTTGTGTTTTCATTTTAATAAGTTTTTAATAAGTTTGCTAATCTAACATCTCTCAGAAGTATTCTAACATCTTCTGAATATTCAAATAGGTGTTTATCTTTTATTTTATGAAGATCCCACCAAATATTGGTTTGATAAGACCCATTTTTCGGGTATCGAACCGTTATGTCCCAAATACCCTTTTTACTTCTACGTCCTATATTTGCATCACAACCTTCCCATGGGCCGGATGTAAACTTTACGCCTTTACCCTCTAATATATTCATAGGGTGTGAGCATTTTCTTAATGCTTGTCTCCGTTTCTTAGAACTCATATTATTTATACATTTTCTCTAACATAAGAATCATTTGTTCTGATTGTTCTTTTGTTAATGTGAGAATGATTGTTTCTTGACAATCGAACTCAAGTCTTAGTTCATTATGTTCTCTAAAAACACATACATCATCGGTAAATTTATCTACTGATGAGGTTGATTTAATATTGTTTATTCCTTTCATTTTAATCTAAGTCTTTTGATATTCTTTTGAGTACTATGAATATTAGAATTATGACGGTAATAACCAGTGGAACTACTGATAAAATGATATGCCATGGTTGTACTCCTTCTTTCATGATTATTTACAATTAGGGAAGTTTTGGTGTATATGTGATAATACGACCATTGTACAAATGATGGTGAATATCATACTAATTACTAATGAGGTAAATGGAGACAATTTCATAATTCTATTTTTAGTTTATATAAAGATATGAATTTTTTTAGAATAAACAAAGTTAATATATACTTTATGAAGATAAGAAAATTTAATGAATCTATCCATCTGAATCATTTAATAAATAATATATAGAAATATGAAATACTTAAAATTATTTGAAAACTTCGATGGAGAAGATCCTAAATGGATTGTAACATCTGCTTTAGATCCAATAGAGGTTGATGAGGTTACCTTTGATGAGAAGTACGGAGATACATCTATGTTTCGTTTATTTGAATTTAGTGAAGAACCTAGTGAAGATAAAATAAACCATTTAAAATCATGGATAGAAGAGGAAGGATATTACTCTCATAAAACAAGTAAAGGAATTATAGTTACTGATAAACCAATAGAGAATGTATGTATTGATTGGTTAAATAAAAACTTTTCTGATATGGAAAAAGTTGAGAGTAAGGATCACCCTGGATGTGTTCTTTATAGGTATAATCCAGGTGACAATATAATTTTTTATGATAAAAGTAGAGATAGACGAATTTACGTAAGCACTTCAATCTGGTCGTTTTTTGAGAGATATGGTTTTTTATTGAATATATACAAGAAGGAGGCGTGGGAATGGAGTAAAGAAACCATCATGAATAATTGGTTAAATATTGATGGTAAATTAGTAGTATTATTAAATAAAGGTTCACTTCTTCAAGTATGTGTATAAAGCAGGTTGGAGTTTAATAGTAATATGATACCAGAAAATAATGATGAAGAATAATGAAATATCTATCATTTCAAAATTCTTTTCAAAGAAAAATATATAAATAAAATATTATCAATTTTATTCAAGTAAAGTGGATAATCTCATATCTCTCAACTCCTCTTTGGTATAAAAGAATTTCCCATAGTAATGAATATCATATTCATCTGGAGAAAAGAACCAAGCTTTTAAAGTATCATCATAAATATTTAGACCACCATATGTATTTTTTATTACATATTCTTTACCAATAGTCAATTTATTATGGTTATTATAAATTGAGCTCGTTTTAGCAATTAATATATCTCCCTTTTTAAACATATGATAATGGTCTTAGAGTTTTCAAATACTTAATAAGTGATGATTTTATACTTAGATATGGGAATATATTCTTTAAGTCGGAGATCTTTTGGATATTATCATCCAACTCTTGTTTATTTCTATAAGTATATGACACTATATGGTATTTACCTTCTCTACGTAGATCTTCTGATTTTTCGTTTTTATCTTCCCATTCAACAAATATCTTTGAATATTCACGAGTATGTTGTATAGATATTTCTGGCTTACAATATTTAATTTCTATACTCTTATGAGTTTCACCTTTTTTAATTTTAAGTCTTCGTTTTCTGGATGATGCCATTCTGGTGGTTTTAATTTACACATCAAAGATAATAATTTTTTCAATTAGTTTCTATAATGTTGTTAATCTTTATATCTCCATAACCGTTAGTTTTAATTTTCTCCAAGTAACTCACTAAGTTTTTTATCACGAACTTCAGCTTTATTTTTCACCATTCTTTCCACTTCCACTCTCAATTCAAATGGCTCTAATATAGCAATTAATCCACCACTATTATAAATTTCAATAGAAGCAAAATTTTCAGGTATGTACTTAATCTTACACCCAGGATTGAGCTTCTCATATTCTTTAATTAACTTTTTCATTATGTTTATGTTTATTTAAATAACAAAACTTACTCAAAGATAATAAATTTTTTCAATTAACTCATCAGTTGATTGATTTTAATATCTCTCAATTCTCCTTTAAAGGTTTTTTTTATTATTTCTATAATAGTTTAAAAATCTGGTTCAGTTTGTGAAGAACTTAGATTTAATGTAAATGAATCATATTTAATATAACCATAATCGATTTTGGTATCTGTACCGACTAATCTGGATCCAGTATATCTAAATCCTGGATCTCTTCTTTTTTCAATATCATTTCTATTATATGAGTATTCAACATCTTCACTTATTAAAAAATCATATCTATTCCCAAAATTAGTAGCTTCCAGTTTGATTGAAATATTTCCTTTTCTGAATTCCAATACTTCTAATCTACTCTTTGATGCAATGTTATCAATTAATAGTTTATTTATTTTGAATCCAATAGTTTCAACTAAATCGTTAATTCTACTATTAGGATTCAGTCTAAACATAATTGAATTACCAACTAATCTAATATCAAATAAAGGACCCTCGTGTCTATGACCTTCATTTTGATGTGCGGGCTTTGTCGTATGTGGTTCTTCGGCAAGACCCAATCTCCTATCTTGAGTTTCATAGTCCAATTTCTTTCAGCTTCATTTCTCTCGTCTCTTCTATGGAGAAGAACCTTCCTTTGCCAAGGGTCAGACGGTTTCCGTCGTCGCCGATCACCTTGTAGTACTTGTCATAATCAGGGAAATCATCAGGGGATGTCCCGGAGATGTCCTCGCACTCGTAGATCTTCCCTCTCGTGAGCACCTTGTTGGGGGTGGGATTTTTATATCCCAGGTCGAGCGTTAGGAAGTAGTCTTCCTTGGCAATCAGCTTTGCGGTCATAATATCTTTTAACATATTCCTAATTCCTTTAGTTTATCATCCCTCATTTTCTCCCTATCTAATTCGAATACATAATGATAGTCTGTGTTTATAGAACCATCTTCTCTTACTATGGTTATCGAACCTGGTTCAGGAGATCCGGTATGAGGACATGTATAAGGTTCTATGATATCGATTATCTGACCTCTATGATATTTACGAGTGAAATGTGATATACTTGGATGAGATTTATATTTGACGAAGTCTCCAATACTTAGTTTATTTTCCATCACTACTTAATTTATAAATTCCTTTATATTTGAATAAGACACCATCAATATATGATAATTTATCTAAGACAATTCTATTAGGCATATTTAATGTTGAATCCATACCACCTGATATATGTGTAGCATATATAATTTCTTGTACATCACCAGTTCCATTTGAATAATTAGCTGGTATGACACCTGATTTTGATATATCAGTTAAACCAGGAGATACACATAAATTTCTATCAGCATATCCATCCAATTCACGTTCCAAGGATGTTCTAATGCCACCCTTACCATAATTAATACTAATTAAGTGTGATAATTTTACCATATGTGAATCTATACAAGATAAAACTTTCTCATTCAAATTATTTATATCCAAATCATCATATAAATTATCAATCAAATCAATTAACTGTGAAATATCTCCATCTATATCACTATATTTTTGATTTAATAGTATATTTAATTTATAATCCCTATTAGATATTTCTTTGAACTTTTCCTTTAAAATTAAATATTTATTCAATAAATATGTAAAATATTTATAATGTTCAGTTTCAAACTTCATTTATTAATTTATTATTATTTAAATACCTAACTCTTCCAATTTTTTATTTCTAATATAAGATTTACTAGGTAGTAATTGATCTTCTTGAAATGTAAGTGTTAGAAAATCAATGTCAAATTCATAACCCATACTGGTTGTATGATTATTTTCAAATGGTGTATTATCCTTAACTACACATAACCACATATTATCATGCTTATTATATCTCATAGAGATTATTTCACCTTCAATTTTATAACCATTAGTATTAAGATAACCATCTGTTACAACAGAGTCACCTATTTTAAATTTAGGAGCAGGTGCATTATAAAATAATTTATATGTTCTATAAATGAACCAGGTTTTAATTTTTTTCATTTTTACTTAGAATGGTATTAATCTTTATATCTCTAATTTCAGCAGTTGTTAGAGCCTCGTCTCTTTGTAGTACAGAATCTAATATTAGTTTTTCTTGTTCGGTCGCAAGACGAGTTGGTCTATTCCATACAGAAGTACCTTCACCTAATGTCCAGGGGTAAGTGTTGGCCCCATCTGATTTTCTAATGAATACAACACTATTTTTGTGCCAGTGGTTATTCATATTAGAGAAGCTTTGGCAATCTATTATAGAGTCGAATACATTTTGTGTTGAGTTGGGTCTAAATATACTAAAGCCTTCAGTACCATCAACTCTGATTGATGTTACGTGGTATGTTTCTCCTTTTTTGAACTCTCTATACATTTAATTTCTTTAGAATGTTTTAAATCAGATTCGAGTTCATAACTCTAAGTTATTTAGTATTTCTATTGCCTTATCCGTACAGATTCTTGTCAAACCATAACCAATATCAACACAATCTTCGTGATCTTTATTACCAGATGTTTTTACGAAATAAGGTAGTTGGTGTTCTTCCATATCTGTATCATCGTCTAAGATTAAATAACTCGTAATATCTTTGTTCTCTTTAAGATAAGCGTCTATTTCTTTTCCTCTACATAAAGTTGTGCCATAATGTCTCATAAAGTTTGGAGTTATACCAATAACCTCACCTGGTAAACCTCTTTTAATCCACATTTCTTTCATTATTTCTAACCCACTTAAACGCCAAGTACTACTTATAACAATCTTAGCACCAGTTTCATCAATCAATCGTTTTAGATTGTCTACTAAGTGTGGATGAAATAGTGATCCATATTCATCTCTACCTTCGTAACAAAGGTTAAGAACGCCATCTATGTCTAAAAATATTACTTTCATTTAGATACTTTTATAACAAATATAATAAAAAATCACACACTATAAACCCAATTATTATAAATCTCTCATATTATTTTTTTAATAATTCACTTATCTTCTTATCTCTTAAATATGTCTTATATTCGTTCATACTTATTCGATGTATCTCTTCATAGAATATTGTCTTCTCCTCAGAGAAAAATGGTTCACTTGAAATCGTTTTACGACGGATTGATATAAAATCATCATCGATTGTATTGTTTGAATCTATTGTAAATATTCCAATAGATTCATCATCAAAATCCTCCCCTGTAATCTCTGACAATATTTCTATATCGTATTCACCGGAATAATCATTTTTTTCATTCACCAAATAAAATAATTCGGTGACCTTTTTAATAGATCTCATAGAAGTCAGAACAGGACTCGAACCTGTACACACTCGTTCCCGTTTATAGGGCCGCCTTGTCGATTGTACTTCTCGTGCGTCTACCAAATTAACATTGTCCCCGTAGTGGATTCTAACCACATTATTTTTACAACTAGAACGGGGATGTTAATATTCCGCCACCTGACTAACGAGGGTTTTAATCTGTTATACCCACAAACTTAATTTCATCTATGAAGTTACCCTTCATACACAAGTAATTATAATTCTTTCTCTATTCGGATATAAAACATACTTTTTATTATCTAATAATATATGTTTTAAATTTTTTTTCCATTCAATATTATCTCGAGTATCATAAACCACTATTGATTTATTCTTTAATAACTCTAATATATTATCAACAATATCATCAGTATTATTACCACTCTCAATGATTTTTCTAATTTCGTCTTTCATATTATTTAGCAACCATGTTCGTAGTCAGAAAAGGATTCGAACCTATATAAGCAAAATTTTCAGAATCAGTATCTGAGTCATCTAGCCGTCCTACCATTAGACGATCTGACTATTTAGTGGACAGATTGAGATTTGAACTCACGTAACACCTGATCAAGGTCAACCCAGTTGTATTAAGTTACATTTCCGCCCTGGCGTGTATTTTTTATTCAATAAATGGTATTTACTAAACCTCACCCTATGTAATACACAAAACCACACATAGTTAGAACCTCGTAGTCAGGACAGGACTCGAACCTGTATGAGAACCTTTCGATTTTACCTACATGGATTTACCTCTAATAACGTCTACCAATTCCGCCACCTGACTAAAACAAATATAGTAATATTTTTACAATAATCACCAAAATCTTTTAATATTTAACCATTAAGAAACTATGATTTCTTGGTTCATTATAATCACCAGTCACTACTTGTTGTACTTGATATCCCTTTTGTAGATATTTATTTAATTGATCGTATCCTACATATACCGTCGAAGTTGGTTTAGCAGGTACAGTTAACATAACACCACTGTTTCCACCAAATCTATTATCATTCGTTGCACCACTAATAGTCATTGATAATGTAGTGATTACGGTTATACCGATTGCTATTCCTAAAAGTATTCTTTTCATATTATTCCAGTTTTATTTTTAACGAAGTCAATTAAGAGAACCAACAATTACAAGTACCTGAGTTATATCTACCACACTCTGGACAACGGTGTTTTTTCTCCTCCTTGACCTTCTCTACTTTCTCTAGTTTTAAATTAGATAAATATTCAGTCTCTATTTTAAGATAAGATTGTAAAACATCTTTTAATGTAAACATATTAATACCACCATTTTTATCGTATAAATCAATCTTATCAATCAATTGTTCCATTGGAGTTTTATCAGCCATCTCTTTTCGTTTTTAATTTATACTACAAATATAAAAAAAATAAAAATTACTTTTTAATATATAAAGAAAATAAAAATTATTATGAAGAATATTAAAACATTTGAAAATTATGGACGTGATAGAGGAACATATCAAGAAAATGAAAGACGTTCAGATAGAACTAAAGAGTTAGACAATTTTTTAAGAAAGAAAAATGTAATCAATGATGATAAAACATCCGAAATTATCGAAAGATTTAAAGCTGAGTTTGGTAATAGAGATTTTTCAACTCAAGAGTTTGCTGAGTTCTATCATGTATTAAGAACTGAAGGTTTTGATGGTATTCAGATTTTTAATGCTTTAGGTAATATGATACCAGAAAATAATGATGAAGAATAATGAGATATTTACAAACATATGAGTCACTATCAAATGATAGTTTAGTTTCTTTAGTAAAAGAACTTAATAATATAAAACCAGATGCTATTATCTATTCATCACCAGGAAGGTTTACATTTAACCACCCAAGCGTTAAATTGATTAAATTGAATTTTGAAGAAGGTGATTTAGTTAGTACATCAAAGTCTAGTTTTGATAATTCAAATGATAAAGGTGCTCATTTATTGAGTATGGGAAATTCAATTGAATACCTTTATAAAAATGATCCAGATTATATTAAAACTAAGAATATAAAAAAATTAAACTTACCAATCTATGTAGTTTTAGATAAGGTTGATAAAAAGAAGTTATTTGAAATTGCTAATAAAATAACTGATAGTGGTTATTCGGTTACTTATTATATGTTTACATATAGTGAACAAGATTGGTTAAAACCTGAAAACTTCTCTGTAAATTCACTTAGATATTCAAAGAAAATTTCAGAAAGTGAAATAGTGGGACTTAAACATGATTTTAAGTTTGTTATAGAGTTTAAATAATTTATTATTATATTTAAAAAAATAAATGAAATGAAAAAATTAAAAACATTTGAAGGTTTTTTTGACTTCTTCGAAAAAAGTGATGAACAAAAGTTAAAGTCCGCTAAAAATAAAGTGATTGGACTTTGTAATTTATATTTAATTGGTGATAGCTCTATTGGTAAAAGGTTTAGAGTTAATGATGATTTATCTGTTGATGTTTATTGTCATGTTGATTTATCTGGTTTAAAGCTAACTAAGTTACCGGTTAAGTTTAATAAAGTCAATGGTGATTTCAATTGTAGTAACAATCAATTAACATCCTTAGAAGGTGCTCCAAAAGAAATTAATGGGGATTTCAATTGTAGTAATAATCAATTAACAACTTTAGTTGGATCACCACAAATTGGTGTGGAAAGATTTGATTGTAGTAAAAATGAATTGACATCTTTAGAAGGTTCACCAAAAAAGGTTTATGTTTTTGATTGTAGAGATAATAAATTGACATCTTTGGATGGTGCGCCGACAGTTAGTGGAACTAGTCCAAGTGGTGTTCCTTATCTTTTTTATGTAGGAAATAATATTAGTTTGAGTAGTTAATTGACTACTCAAACTTTTTTTTATAAACCCAGTTTTCTTAGTTTTTTATCTCTATTGTACTGTAATAAATCTCTTTCATAAACAAATAGGTTCATATCAGAAACACCATGTCCAAGTTCATTAATGGCACCATTATTATAATATAATCGAGTTACTTCATATTTCTTGCCATAAATTAAACCTCTATCATTTGAAATTGAAATGATAAAATCACCAATTGATGGATGATCCTTTCCATAATCAATAACTTTTTTTAGTTTAGGTTTCTCCTCAAATATCTTTAATAAGAGTTTTAATATTTTCATAAGTCCAATTTAATCACGAGTTTCTACATTACAGAAGTAATTATCGAAATGACCATTACCACATGTTAAATATATTGAAGTATGACATGTTTCTGATGGTATCTGTTCAAGTTCAGATATATATTTCTCTTTCTTTTTTTTAGACCAAAAGCCAGTGTTTAGACTTTCTATTGATGTATATTCATGAAATATTTCACAATCACATTGTTTACATTTTACTTTCTTCATAATTCGTTTTTATTTTTATATACCCAGAAGATCTTTTAGTTTCTGATCTCTATAATACTCTTTATCCATCTGTATTCTGGTTTCATTCATAAAATAATCTATTTTGTATGAATAGTTTGTCTTACCATACCAGTGTATGATTATGTTTTTCTCTTTTATATCCTTTATAATTCCTCTTATGATATATCCATCTTCAATCCAAAGGTATCTGGTACCAATCTTTATCTCTTTCATATCCCAAGATTTTTTAGTTTCTTATCTCTTAATAAACTCTTATAGTAGTTATAATCAACACCATAAGCACCACTATTAGGATTCAGTCTAAACATAATTGAATTACCAAGTAATCTGATATCAAATAAAGGACCGTCGTGTTTAATTCCTTGTGAATGTATAATAAAATATCTTAGTAAATCTTCATCTACATTCATATCCCAATCTCTTTTAGTTTTTGATCTCTAATATTCTGTTTAGTTGAAAACCATCTCCAAATACAATCAACTCCACCAGAACCGGTAAATCTTATCCAAGCATTTGATTTATCTCTAACATTTGTACAATAGTAATAAACAGAGCAATATCTATTACTTGTTAGTCTACCATAGTCTTGCACTTTGAAATCATACTCTTTACCAACAACTAATTGGTTGGATAAGTTTTTTCCTTTTATTTTATTTGTTATACAAACCATTTTCATAACCCAAGTTCTTTTAGTTTCTTATCTCTCCATTCTTTGAGAGTTATAAATCTATTAAAATTATAAATACCAATTACACCACTATCATTTTTAATGGATATACTTGAATTTAATTTATAATTATCAATTCTTTTAATTGTATATCCTTTACCATAAGTTAATTTCTGTTTCTTACCATGATCAGATGAATCAATACAAAAAACAATATCACCTTCTTTCATAAACCATATTAAAAGTAAATTATGTGTTATAGTTTTTCATATTCTTGTCCTGTTCTTAAAGGTTGAGTAGCTCCTAATCTATACTCTGTATATTCAACATTATTGAGATAAGGTAATAGAATACTTATTTGTGGAATTCCATCTATTATTTCATCTACATAAAAGTCAACCGGAATGATATTTACGGTTAATCTAATAATATCTCTTTTAGTAACTATTGGTTCGGTTGTTGAGTATTCTGTTATCATATTAGTCTTTGTTTAATAAAAATACTCTTTATAATAATTTAAGGATAAATCCATGGAATCATATTCTTTATTCTCATCATCTAATAAACAAACATGTTCACCACAAAAGCCAAGTATTTTATATGATATACCTTTTGTGAAACCACCAAGTAATCCAGGTGCTTTAAGACTTTTTTTACAAGTTACAAACTCACCTATATTTTTACCTATACTTTTCATAAAATCTTCATTCTGTTTTTTATGAAGATCAGATAAGTATCTATTTTTTAATCTTATCTTTTCTAAAGATTTCTTCTTAGAATTACTCATATCCTTTAATGTTTATACAAATATAGGAAAATCTTCTCAATAAACCCCTTTCTTTTTAAAGAATTGTTCTTTGACCTCATCTCTCTAAATGATTTCGTCAAATCATCGATTTCTTTTATCCTATTCTTATCACGTTCGGAACTTCTCTTTTTTGAGAGAATTTTCATAAGTTCTTCGAAATCATTCGGTAAATCGTTCATACACCAAGCTCATTTAACTTTTGATCTCTTATGATTCTTTTAAAGCTCCCATATATCATCTCATATCTTTCTTTATTAGATCCTAATCTATCATAACTATCAACATCAACCCAAATAACATCCCAATATTTATTAAACTCATGGAAAGTTTCTATTCTAATATATTTAGGGGTTCCGTCGGCATTCCAAACTTTTGGTCTTTCTTCTTCTTCATATCTTACACTTACAATATTTAGTTTATTTTCTAAATCTCTAACGTTTATTGTAATGGAACCAGGCATTGCCTTAGAAGTTCTTATTATATCTATGTTAAATTCTTCACCGGTTCTTTTTAATATAGCCCTAACTTTTATCATATTCCAAGTTCATTTAGTTTTTGATCTCTTCTCCATTGAACTATAAAGTCATTAAAATTCATTTGTTCCATTTCACTTATACCACTTATGATTACTCTTACCCATGGACAATTCATTTGAGCATCAATAAAGGTATCGTAGTTATCAGTTCCTTCGGTATATTTTCTTATAGCATCTTCTAATATAGGTTTTGGATCTTCATCACCGGCATACATGAATATTGCTATTACACCAGTGCCACCATTTTTAAGTGGGAATGTTGATTGGTTTATTCTTAAATCTTTCATATACCCAGTTCTTTAAGTTTCTCTTCTCTCATTGTCTCCACATCCAATTCGTATTCGTATGCATTTTCCCAGCCAGACATATCCTTTCCGTTGACCCACCATTTATCATAGTACCTCACGCGAACCTGATCGATAACGAAGTTGGTGGATGTGTTCGGATCGACGTATTTCCTCATTTCTATTATTCTCATTTTAATGTGTGGTTTCATTACCATGTTTCTTATCTTAACCCAATCTCCTACGTTCATATTCCTAATTCGTTTAATTTCTCATCTCTCATTCTCTCCACATCTACTACAAATTCATCTGCGGCTTCCCAGGACATTAAAGGTTCTCTATTTAATGTAGATCTATTATGGTACTTCACGAGTATTCGTCCGGATGATATATTAGTATCTGGTATTATCTGTATTATTTCCATTTTACCTTTACCAAATTTAAATCCGTTGATGGGTTTTATTAAGTCTCCTACTTTCATATACCAAGTTCATTTAGTTTATTATCTCTTTCTCTCTGAAAATTTCGGAACCTTTTCACATCATATATCTCCCTGGCCCTTCTATCGTTAATTATGAATATATAGGTTCTACCATTTAAATATTTAAGTGATTGTATCTCATATTGTTTACCTTCCGTTAGATATCTCCCTTCTGAGAATGGTATATTTGTTCCACCTTCTATACATACTACGATATCTCCTATTCTAAACTCATTCATATACCAAGTTCATTTAGTTTCCTTTCTCTAATAATATCTTTGAATTCATTTTCAAGTACTTCAAAGTCATCTAATTTGAAGTTTATCTTGTTAGACGTGACTTTTTCGCCAAGCCAAATGGTAGTCCTACTCAAAGTTGTTTCGGAACCACTTGTGATATATGTAACGTTGTGTTCATTTTTTTTAAACCCCAGACTATATCTTTTTTCGAATCCACTATGTTCTTCCGGATTGTATATGGTTATCGTGTATCTTCCATAAGAAAGGTAGATAAACTCATCTCTTATAATAGTGAGAGTGAATCCAATATCTTTTACAAATTTTAAAAAGTCTTCTAACATCATATACCAAGTTCATTTAGTTTCCTTTCTCTTTCCAATTCAATCTTTATAAGTATAATCATTTCCATATACTCAATCCAAGAATCCCATATACCAGTGTAAGCAACACCCTTCAATCCATTTATAAGAACTTTAATTTCTTCTATGGGTAGTTCATCAATCCATTTCTGTTTCTCTTCTCTACCTTTACTAGCAAACTCTGGTACTAACTCTTCATATGTTCTCATATTCCTAATTCTTTTTAGTGATTAACAAATTTTTTATAAATACCCATCCCATTCAAACTTAACATCTTCTAGTTTGAAATCAATATCATAAATATCTTTCAATATCTTTACAGCATGTTGAGCATATGTCATCCTATTCATTTCTAAACGGTGATGATTACCATTAACTATCATAGTCATTTCTTCCCCTAAGAAGGAGTGACTTTCAATAAATTTTATTTCCATAACTACTTTAATAAATCATTAAGTTTAATTTCTCTCCACTCTTCTAGTGGAACTACTTCTTCTCTAGTATACCAAGATTCCTTACCTTTGTTGTTCTTTATAGAAAAATGTTCTTTTCCTTCTATATCAAACAAAGATTTCATATTTGAAAAATCATATCTATAAAATCTTTGTTTGATATCATAGACTTTTCCCATAGTAAGTGGAATCTGATCCATATGGTTGTTTATACAAATAACTTTCATTCTTCCTTTTTTGAATCAATATGTCTCACTTTATAGATGAATATCTTTTTCATATTCCTATCTCTTTTAGCCTTTTCTCTCTCCATTCATCTATCGGCATCACCGTGATCTTGCTGTACCAGTATGTGTTTCCCTCGTCGTCCTGTATTAGGTAGATCGGCTCTTCGGTGTTGTTGTCTTTCCCCTGTTCCAGCACGTCGTAGGCCTTTCCTGGGGTGAGGTCCCATTTGCAGTATCCAGGGTGGGATTTTCTTATGCAGATTGCTTTCATATTCCTAATTCATTTAATTGTTTCTCTCTCCATTCATCTAATGGAATTATAACTCTTCTCGTATAGTATGATCCATATCCAGCATCGTTAATAATAAAGAATCTCATTTTATCATCCGGGAATTTTATTTCTTTAGCTTTTTTAACGACATTATAGATCTTACCTAAAGTTAGTTCCATATAAGTATCACCGACGTATTCGTTTATACAAATAGCTTTCATATGATTTACTTTATAAATTCTTCAAAAATCTCGTCAATAGTTTTACCTTTTAAATTTTTAAGGTTGTCACCTAAGTATAAACCAAATTGTTTCATATCTTCTTCGGTGTACATTTTTTCTGATTGCCATTTAGCACCAGCTTTGAAAGCATTTCTAACATCTTTATTATAATCTTCGGTGCTACCATAATCTCCTTCATATAGATCTGGTGGATATAATTTAAGAGCAACTCCTTCTAAATTTTCATTACTTTCGTTATATCTGTGTAAATATTTCATAATCATTATTTATTTTTTAGTAATACTTATCGTAATTATCATCAATTGTTGAATTAAGAAACTCTAAAGCTTTCTCTTTTGAGACAGTTCCTCTAAGAGAACCAATATACTTCAGTTCACCACCTTGTGTCTTTATATCCACTCTAACGAAATAACCTCCAGGTTTAGTATCCATTGCAATACTGCTTCTGGATATTTTTTTCTTAATTCACTTAATGAAAGCAACTCTTTATGAGATTGCTCTTTTAGCATCTTAAAATTTTTAATATACTTCATTAGTTATATATTAAAATTCTTTTAATCATTTATAAAAATCTTTAATTTTCTTCTAAGAGAATCTTTATACTTTTTAGGTGTCATTAAATATATAAATGATACAAAAATTATACAAAAAAACCAAAAAGATATGACGATTAAGTATAATAGGTTATTAAATATTTTCATCTTTTAAGTATATTCTCTATCTTTTTATCTCGTTCTTCTTGTTTGTGTAAATAATCAAAATAATCATATTTACTTTTAAACCCGTGTTTTCTTAAAACCTGAGTTTCATGTGAACGGAACTCGGTGTAACCACGAGTTGATTTCTCACCTAAATTTTTACAAATGTATTGATAGTCGTCGTAATCATCATACATTTTATCTAGTCCACTTCCCATTATTTTATATTTATTCTATTCCTAATTCTGATAATTTTCTATCTCTGATCTTTTTCTGATCAACAACTATCTCTACTATTCTCTTATCTATCCACTTCTCTTTCATAAAGTTAATTATACTAGGTCTGTTATTAGGATCTCTTGGATAAAGATCAAATGAAGAGAAATCAGTAGCAGTAACCTTAACACTATCTTTTGATACTTCTAAGATGGTTACCTCATAAGTTACTTTATATTCTATTTTAACAGGATCTCTTTTCGGGTTGGTGTTTACAATCCCATAGTCCTTTATTATCCCAGTATCACCAGGCATTATATCAAATATCTCTTTTTCTTTTACAACTACCTTTTTAGCAGAATCTAATTCTGTTCTGAGTGTAGTGTTTTTATCAAGGAGGTTTGATATGGTTATAGCAGAGATTACCAGTGCTATAGACAAACATATAATAACTATTAACATATTCCTAATTCATTTAGTTTTTCTTCTCTAATTTGTTGTATGGTTTTAAAAAAATCTTGACTTATAGTAATCCAACGATGTTTATCATCACATATTATATATTTACCATTCTTAAATTGTTCAGTAAATACTTTGGGGTCGGCAATTCTATACCACTTACCAACTGTTATAGAACTAACATCATCATTATTAATACAAAGTACTTTCATATCTAATATGATTTGTATATAATATTCCTTCTAAACTCCTAAGAGCTTTAATACTTAATAAGTATTTTAAGTCAGACTTCAATCTATAACATTCTTCTTTATGTGATATTTCTATGGTTTCTAAGATGGGTTTATTATGATAATTATAGAAATCATCATTAGATTTAATATCTATATTTAAAACATCTCCTTTAAAGTAGATATTAGTTATAATGAATGGCATAACCGGATTACTGAATAAGTAAAGATTAGGTTTATAACCCATTAAATCATCTCCACTTATTTTTAATTTATTGTTTCTATCTAAATAGCTTAGAATTCTTTCTATCATTTCTAACTTTAGATTCTTGGTTTTTAAGACATTCATGATAATAATTGATTTAATTTTTCTTCTCTAAAAAAGGCTTTAATCTTTTCTTTATTAATTCTTAATGAATCTCCAGGTGCGAGTTTAGAATCTGGTGTAGTCCAAGTTAGTTTACCATCATGGGTATACCAGAAGTAATCAGCAAGAGGTTCTCTTTTAAGAACATCATATATTTCTTCTAATGCTCCTTTAACTATATCATCTTCTAATTCTTTCTGAGTGCTTTGAGGCATTTTATTAAATGAATGTGTTATTTTATCCCAATACTTAATTGATTTTGGATAATTACTATCAATTACCCAATCAAAAAATGGTGTGTTAAAACAATCTTCTAAACTCATAATATCGTCCTTAATAATTGATCTCTCTTATCTTCTAAGCTCTTACTAAACCAAATGGTTTTTCTATAAGCCACTAATAGTTCTTTCCAATTTGGCATTTTATCCCAAACACCATACACATCCATAGAATCATCCCATAGAATTATATTTTGTATCTCTGGTTTATCTTCGAGTTTCCATGCCCAATAACCAACCTCTTTAGCTGTTATCATTAGTTTCTCACCAATTACTTTAATACCAGTTGCTTTGAAGTCATAATTATCATTACCAACTCTTACTTTAAAGTAATCGCCTTTCTTAACATTCTCTGTGGTTTCGAATTCAATATAAACACCACCAGATATTTTTTCTCTTCTGTTTGATGCCACTAATTCTGCTGTCAGTACTTTCATATTCTTAGTATTCAAATCTTTTATCACAATCAAGTAATTGCTCAAACTCTTCTTCAGGAAGATAATCAAACTCTCCTATAACAGTATTAACAAAATAAGATGCTCTTGAGTAATTGGAGTAGTTGTCTAATACTTCGGATAGGATCTTACCAATTTCTTTTAAAGGTTTGTTTTTTAGAAATTTTATGATATCATTCATGTTCATTACTTCATGTGGTCCTTTATCATCATAACTGTAAGTGCCGAACTTTTGAATTGCTTTATCTATCTTATCAATAAGTAAAGAAGCATCTTCACTGATATTAGATGTTTGATTTTCTTTTAGTTTTTCTAAATACTCAGTTTCTAATCTAAGATAGGATTGTAATACTGCTTTAAGTGTAGGCATATTAATACCACCTCTTTGGTCATAAAGTTCTATCTTATCGATAAGTTGTTGCATTGGTGTTTTTTCCATATTCTTTAGATTTTATAACAAATATAATAATTTTCTAGGATATTCCCAATTCTTTTATTCTAATTTCTCTCCATTTTTCTAGTGGCATTAAAACATCCTTGTAATACCATCTTTGTATACCAGCATCATTTGTTACGACCCATGCTCCTTTATCTTTATCAAATAAATAACCGTTTTTATTTGAATCAACATTATATATTTTACCTGGTGTTAGTTTTACTTTACGTCCAGCTAAGTCATAATCATCTATACAAATAACTTTCATTCTAATATCTTATTAAGTTTTTCATCTCTAAACATGGTATGGTTTATGAATAGTTCTTTCATAAACATACCGATATAATTATCATAAATATCAACACCATCAACTTTAAATCCTGTTGGTTCTGGTATAACTAATTCAGATGGTGTTGATTTACCTTCACCAAATATTCTATATACTTTATTCATAAACTCTTCACCAACATACCATTTACCTTCTTCTACAAGAATGTTTTCTGTTCCTGATAATATAAAAGTTTTTATACAGAATATTTTTTCCATTAGTGTTTGTGATTTATTACTTTAGTTTCTCCTTTTTGAACGTGTTCGCGTTCGTTAAGTATTCTTTTTATTTTTAGATTTCCTCTTCCTTGATTTATAAACAAACTTCTTTTATACATCTTTAAAAGTCTTTCAGTAGAGAGTTTATCAAGTTTTTTATCAATTGAAATATTAGTAAGATCTTCTTTTTTTCGTTTACGTAAACAAACACCATCTACATATCTATGTTCGGTATCTCCTACTTTAACACTCCATAGTTGGTTACCACCAAGATATTGGTGTTTGAATGTTATAATACCATAGTGTCCATTGTAGTGTACTGGGTCTCCTATTTCAAAAGACTTTGAATATTCTTTCTTTGCTTCAATAACTTGACGATAATCAAACTTATATTGTTTAGTTGGAGTTCTAAGTTCTTCTAATCGTTTTTGTTGTTCTTGTGTATAGATAATACTTTCTACATCAAATGATGGTAGTTCTTCTCTATCTGTTTTTAAGATGAAGTCTATAAGACTATCACGAACTTCAGCTTTTATATCAAGCATTTCACACTCAATAGTAAATTGTGGTTTGTTATTATAATACTCTAAACTTATGTAAGTAATATCATAATATTTATCATCTTTAACTTTACTTTTCTCGATAGAAATCAATCTCCAAAAGTCTTTTATATTGGATCTAATTTTATTTAGAATATTTTCATTATGTTCCATGTGACAATATATTATATTCCTAATTGATTTAATTTTATGTCTCTTATTTTCTCTTTTATGATATTTGTTATTATTTGGATATTACCACATAATTCTAAATCATAATAGGACTTATTAATTTCAAATGGGTGTTCAATAACCTTTATATTATAATAAGTAAGATCTTTTGTGTGTAGTTTCTTATGAATTAATTTTATATAATTACTTCTACGAACAGTTATAAATTCATCAATCCAACTCATGTATGATGTTTGTTGTTTATGAATTAAACTCAATGATTCCCAATACCATTTTTTATCTTCCATTAGTATTATGAAGTATATCTATTTAATTAAATGAATAGATGAAACTTTCTTCGAAGTCATAGTTGTTAGCCATTTCTCTTAATTTATCAACTGTAATAGAATTATAAAAATCTTCACCTCTACCTACTACATCATAAACTAAATCACCCCAACTATCATCACCAACACTGATACCTGGTCCGCCATCATGTCCTAACCAAGCTGATTCATATTTTTTGAATAGAATGTTTGCTTTCTCATTTACAAATTCTTCTATTTCTCTTTGGTTATCTAAACCAGATAATTCATTTTGAATTCTTTCATAATCATGATCTGATTTCCATTTAAGACCTTCGATTACTTTCCAAATTTCTTTCTCACTCATATCTTATAATATTATTATTACAAATATACTAAAAAATATTATATACCAAGTGAATTAATTTTATAATCTCTATCAAACTCTTTTACAATTCTTTTAAAGTCGTCTGTTAATCTAAATGCTTCATCATCTATTAAACATTGGTTTAGGAATATGTCTTTATTTAATTCCATTTCAGTTACAATCACTTCATCAAAATCTTTAATCTTATCATACTTATTTAATAAGGTTTGATATTGATAAGATTCTTTCCAGATGAATTCATCATCATAATGATCAAACCATTGATCACTTTTTGGATCCCAATTGTCAGGCTCATCTAATATAGTTGAATAAGTTCTGTGGAATGTTCTCCATTTTTCAGCAATCTCATTTGCTTTATCTTTATCGGTGAAAAGACCAATAGTTATTAGTTGTGATCCTTCAAAATCACTATACATTATTTCTACTTGCCAAATCTTACTCATTCAAATAATTTATTTAATTTATCGTCTCTATCAAACTCTTTATATAGATTATTCAGTTTGTCTATTTTCCATTGTTGGTCAAAAATCTGATGTATATGTGTATATAAAATACCTTTACGGAAATCTGGCTTACCACCATTTGGTATATGAGATAATCGAAACCAACATATCTCATCACCAACTACATATCTAAAATAATAAGCATCATCATTTTTAAGTAATCTAATAGTTTTAATTTTATTAGATTGTATATCACCAATCATCTTTTTATAAGCGTTAGATGTAGTGATATTAGCAAGAACTATATTATCTGTATCAATCCAATCTATATGTTCCATTAGAGTATAATTTCAACAATCATTATCTTCATCTATTAGTGTATCAACGTACCTTATATATGGCTCATCATTTAAAATTCTTTTATCATTTTCTGACAACGACTCTATTCCGTATAAGTTTATTTTATCTAAGATTATATCTTTTGTTATGTAGTTTTCAATATAATCATCGAAGGTAATTATCATATTTTCTTTTAAGAATCCATATATTTCCATATCGTGTTTACCGTATAATACTTCATCGGTAATATCTTCTACTTTGGTGAAACCATCCATACCTTCGTGAATGATAGCATCCCATTTTTTAAATTCTATTGCGTATTCTTCTGGACAGAAACCTACACTTAGATATAGATCACCGTCTCTCCAATGACATACTTTACCGTCGTATCTAAGATCGAAGAAATCATAACGATTAGCAAAATCAATTAAAAAGTCTTTAGTTTCTTTTTCAAATTTATCAAGACCTATGGTAGTTTCTTCTTCAGAGAATGAAGAAATAAATCTGTATATTCTCATTTATTTTAATTCAATAGATATATTATCAGTTTCGGTACCTAACAAATTTGCTAACTTCTCTTTTAATTCCTCTATCTCATTGACATCAATCATAACATCTTTATAAACAGAGATTGATATAAGTTCTTTCATTTTAGTTGTTGTTAGAATTTCTATTTCTTTTAATGATGTTACCAGCGAAGACAACGATGATTGCTATCCAAAGTGGTATTAGTACGATTGACCAAGACCAGTTAATTACTCCGAATATTTTTAGGATTATTAATATAATTAATACAGGTCCTAATATAGATTTATTTTTCATATTTATAGATTTTATTTTAGTATAAAGTTAGAAATATATTTTTTATATTCCTAATTCTTTAAGTTTAATTTCTCTTACTTCTGATATTGTTAAAAAATTATCAGCGTTATACTTTCTGAGCATTCCGTCTTCACATTTTACTATATAAGATGGTTCGTCTGGTTTGAATGTGATTACATCATATATGATTGGTGCTGGTTCACATTCATACCACTCACCTTTTATAAGGACTTGGGTATCTACCCAATTTACATTTATTTTGGATTGGCATTTCATAGTCCAAGTTGTTTAAGTTTTTCTTCTCTCAGTTGGTTTTTTGAAAGTGTTATCTGATTTTGGTTCACAACATAATGTTTACTTACGTCAAATGCTTTATCCGGATCTGTTGGTATTAGTCTAATTTTAGTTAGACCTTTTGATGTCTTTTCATCTAATATCTCAGTTACTTTATATAAATCATAATTATCTCCAAATAATTTGATTGATACTTCGTCACCTACTTTGAAATCTCTCATAATCCAATTTCTTTATTTTTATACAAAAATAATATTCTTTTTTAATATATACAAATATGAAATATTTAAAGATATTTGAAGATTTTAATGACCCTATAACGGAAAATAATAATAAGGCTAATGAGATAGTAGATGATATTAAAACCATTTCATATCTTTTAGAAGAAGAAGGTTTTGAATTAAGATATACATTTGCTACTAAATCTGGTAATTCTTTTGAGGTTGATGAATATAATAAAATCATTAATAGTCATGTTTTTAATACTAAATCAGTAAATATAGATATGGTGGTTGTAAAAATAATTGGAAGAACAATTACTGATCCTAAAACATTCCAAAGGACTTTAACTGATAGTGGTAAAGAAGCCATTGAGAGATATATTAATCTCTTAAAAGAACACTTAGATTATATAGACCCTAATAATATAACTACTCAAAGATCTTTGATCGGGAATACAAATGTTATAATTAAATTAGATAAAGAGTAGATATAATCTTATATCTCTTATAATAGATTGATCTCTTAAATCTGAAGCACCACTCTTTATATATTCCGATAAATATGATTCACATATACTAATAAACTCTTCAGTTTCTATTTCATCATTATCAGAATATAATCCATAGACTTCCTTCTTAATATCACTTACTACGCAATATAAATAGAATGATCCTGATGTCATAGAAGTCATTTCATTAATTATCTTGGTAGCAATTGATATTCTCATAGTCCTAATTCTTTTAGTCTATCTTCTCTTTTTGTTTGAGGGTTTATTTTTCGAGATTCTTCAGTTTCAACCCAACCAGTAAAAATTGTTTTATGCCAAAAATCACTATTGTGTTTTTTAAACTCACCATCTACTATTTTAGCAACAGATCTATATTTTATTTTAGGATATTCATTTAAATCTAATTCATATAGATGATCATCATTTTGTTCACTTGCTACAATCATGCCAGTGTGTAATTCCGAAATATCTAATCTTCTTAATATCTTCATTCTCCTAGTAACTCACTAAGTTTTTTATCGCGAGCTTCAGCTTTTTCTCTTGCCAATCTTTCTTCCTCTGATTCTGATGGTTTTGATTCATACCATATTTTAGCGTCATAATATTTTGAAAGGTATTTACCATCATATGTCATATACCCATCTTCATCGTCAAAAGAGTATTTACCATACTTATCGTATGTTGTATATTTATCTTTCATAAAGTTAACTTATTAATAAGATTGCTATTATTCCCATTATACCTACTCCTAAAATCAAGCCAATTGTAAAATACTCAGCTCTTTCTGATTTCTTCTTAGCCATTATAGTTTTCTATTTCATCAACATATTCTGGGATTCTTATAATATCATCATACCATTGTAAATTACTTAAATCCTCATTTTTCATGGTTTCTAATAATATAAGATATTCCATTCCTGTTTCATAAAAGTTCTTTATAAACCAAGATATACGTTCTTCGTAAGTTAACTTTTCTCTCATAATTACAAATATATGAAAAATATTTATAAACCCAATTCTTTTAGTTTTCTTTCTCTTATGTTAGATTTCATTATTGCTTCCATATTATGATAAACATCTTTAGTTGATTCCCAAACTTTGTTTGATACGGTACGTTTAACTATCTCATTATTAATTTCTATATAGAGTCTTTTCTTAGAAATAAAGTAGATTTGATTTATTTGATGTATCTCATATGGTACTCCAATACTTTTAATGAAATCTTCATCTTGTATCTCAGTAACATAGATAGAATCTGTATCAATATAAAGAACAGTATCAATATATTTATTAAAGTAATATTCCATTATAGAATACATATATCCACTAATTCTAACTGAGTTTTTAAATTCTAACTTACCAAACCAACTATTTAATATTAGATTTTCATAATCTGAATGGTTATTCCTTTTAAGTAGTTCTTTTAAATCATCTATCTTTATATTTGATTTATCATCACCTGTTATTAACCCTTCGTCATAAAACTGTATAATAAGATGGGTATAAAGTTTTTTAAACTCTATTTTTAAGATATTACTATGTATTGATAAGTTATTAAACTTAGAGTTTAACTCACAAAAACCACCACTGTTATTATGATTATCTAAAAATTGTTTAAGCATTAATTCCAATTTGTTTTAATTTCCAATCTCTATAACATTTCTTACAAATCGTAACATTTATTTCTGTTTTAAGACCATTAATTTTAGCGGGTATAGTATAAATATCTTCACCAGTTATCACCTCATCACATTTAAAACAATTTGGTGATTTATATGACCAACTTCCACTCATTATATTCCCAATTCAGTTAATTTCTTATCTCTAATCACATCTGTGTGATAAACAGGTTTCCAAATGTGTGGATATTTAGAAAACTCACCACTTGTATATGGTTCAAATTCTCCAAGTTTTCTTCTATTACCTGGATAATCAGCAATCAAAATATATCCCTTAATCTCAGGGTGTCTTCTCGGTGTACTACACATACAAGGTCTCATTAACTCTTACTCTTCTTTTTTTATTTTCTTATCATTTGGAAGTTTTACTTTCACACCTACTGGTTTCCATCTAAAGTATGGAGGTAAACATTCACAACACATTTCTCTCTCACCACACGTTCCACAATAATTACCATCACCATCATTTATCATGTATTTAAGAGCTTTCTCATTTATCTCTATCTCTGGAACTTTTTCACCACAGAAAGGACAAAAATTAACTTCTATATAACTTTCATGTTTTCCCCAAGAAAAATCTCTAAAACCAAATGATAACCATTTAGGTTTTTTTGTGGATGGTAGATCAATTGAATACGAATCTTCAAAATTAAATTGAAGTTTTACAACTTTATGTTTTTTAGATTCATCACAACAATTTGTTGTTATAACATGTTCATATATTCTACTCATTATAAAATCTTATTTAATTGCATTTCTCTCCATTCTTCTAAAGTCACAAAGTTTTCTTTAGAAAAAATTAAACTATGAGAACCATATTCAGTTTTATCATCAAACCAAAATCTAATATAACTTGATGATAAGTATCTATCTAATTCATAGTAAGGTAAATCATAAACTTTACCAACTTCTAAGAAGTCGTCTTTTTTAAGATACTCATTTCCCATACTATCTCTTCTCAAGATTTTATCATTTACACAAACTAATTTCATACTCCTAATTCATCAAGTCTTTTTTCTCTCCATTCATCAACCGTTATAAAGTTGTGTATGAAATATTTACCTTTAGCTTGACCTCTGCTAAGATCATCAATGAATTCAATTGATACCATATGAGACGACGACTTCCAGTAACTTCCTGCTAAAATTATATCTTCATCAGTAACTATGGCTTTAGCACCAGGTAAACAATTATATCCATCCACCTTCTCCTTCCAAACAAGAATGGTTCCTTTATTCAGTCTAATCATCTAACTTCAATTTCTTCATATGAGTAAGCATTCACATCACTTAAAGTATGATACTTACTCCACCATTCTAAAAGTAGATTTCTTCTAACATCAGTATCATCAATATCTTCTAACTCACTATCAATTTCACCAAACCTCTTTTTTAGTCTTTTATTGAATTCATTAGCTTTATCACAATACTTTTTAGCGAATTCTTCTGATCCGGTTACAAATAGGGATTCTGTATAAAAATCATCCCACGAACCACCTGTTCTTTTAACTACAAACATAATATTTTATTTATATGACCATTCATCATCTTCATCAAAGTAATAAGACTTTGATTTATCACCATCTGATATAGTACAATAGTATTCAAACTCTTGACATATTTCTTCACATAAGAAAGTATCGATATCCTCTATGTTAGTTAATTCATTAGTTTCTATTTTGACATTATGTAGTTCTTCATCTATATCATAATCAAATGTTATAATTGAATCTGGATAATCAGATAGAAATCGTTCCATTATTTTTTCACCAATTGAATCTATAATGTTAGTGTCGTCTGTGTAAACGAAAAATTCGGTTGTTATCATATTCTCCCTGTTTTTGATGTTCTTCTTAATTCATTTGCTAAAGTCTCCATTGTTTCACTAACAATAGGATGATTTTTATATGGTTTTCCAACCACAAGTAAAGTTCTTAGAATACCACGATCAGTTTCATTTAGATAACCTTTTAAATATTCGTTATATTTAACCATTGTTTCATCACTTGGTGATCCTGATCTTTTACCAGTGAATGGTTCTAAATGTTTTTCAGCACCTAATATCTCACTACAATCTTCATATATTCCGTGATATATTTTAAGATTATCATTTGTTTCTTTTGAGAACATCGGATTGTATTGATATTCTTTTCTCATATGTTTAACATTTTTAGTTTAAAGTCTCTAAGTAAAGGTAGTATTAAGTTTTTATCATTTTCACCTAAATCATCTATATACTTATGACATATTTCCATAAAGTCTTCTAATATTAGATCTTCATCCAATACATATTTGTAATTTAGTTCTTTTTTTATTTTAGATATAAAAAAATAGTTATCTAACTTACGTAAAACTGTAAGTTTTTCTAACTCCTTAATAAAATCTCTATACTCATTCATAGTGGTCAAGATAGGATTCGAACCTATGACGATGCGACCATTAAGGGTGAGATACCACTTTCTCATTACGCATTACTTGACCAACCTACTTCCTTTCTTCGTCGATGCTCGTTGTTTAGTAGTAACCAATCAGAAGTAGTCAGGACAGGATTCGAACCTGTATCATAACGCTATAAGGAACTTAATCCACGATGACTTCCCATTAGCCCACCTGACTAACATTGCCCATTATCCATCGGAAATGTTTCTACAAATATAATAAATATTTTTAATATATACTTTATAATATAAAACAAATTTCATTTAGTATGAAAAAGATTAAGAGTTGGAAGTTATTCAACGAGTCAGTTGAAGAAAGTTTAGAGGATGTAAAATGGTTTTTAGTTGATTATGATAATATAGTTCCTTATGATTATTATCCTAACTCAACTAATTTACTTGTGTATCGTATATCTGGTTATGGATTTTCAAAAGCTGATTTTGAAAGAATTGAAAGACTAGCTAATGAAGAAGATTGGAATGTTATAAATAAGAAAGAGTTTCTTATTTTCTATAAAGGGAGTAGAGAAGAAGCTGTTTTAAATTGGTTAGATGAGAATTATAATAATCTTAAAATTAAAGTTATATCAAAAGGTGAAGACCACTACTATAAGGAAAATGAGTATGTAATTTCATTTACAGTTAATAAAACTTTTAATCCGAATTATGAATTACTTTATAACAATATATTTATGGAAAGTGATATATCTTATGTACCACATGTTTTTATAGATGATGCTAACTTATTAGACGATATTTTAAAAAAGTGGTTAGAAAGGACTTATAATATTACTAAAATAACTAACATTTATTATGAGGATTAAAAATTGGAAATTATTCAACGAGTCAGTTGAATCGAGTATGGAAGATAAGTTTATGAAACATGAAATACTAAACAATATAGAAGTTATTAAAACATATGGTCGTCAAAAAAATAATAAATCAATAGATTTAAAATTTATTTATAATGATGATATTATTTGGGAGTTTAAGATTGAGGGAAACGAATATTTTGATGAGGTTATGGAGACAGGTGAAGGTATTTATAGGATAATATCGTATAAACTCATTGATAAGTATAGGGGTAAAAACTTGGGGTTTGATTTATTTAAAAAAAGTATTAATATTGTTTTCAATGAGGATGATATAAAAAAAATCTACTCATATAATAATGAGCGAAATAGAAACTCAAATAGATTATGGAATAAACTTTCTGAAAATGGCTATATTGTAAATAAAGATGAAAATTTCTACTCTGTTGAACGTTGATAAAAAAATATATTGTAACATGAGGATTAAAAATTGGAAATTATTCAACGAGTCACTTGATATGATAGAAGGTGAGTTGGAAGATATTGTTATTCACTTCTGTGAAGATGGTAATACTACTTTTGAATTGGTTGAAGTTTTTTGTGATGGTGGTATTTATATTTGGAAGGTTGATGATACTAGACAAATAAGAAGTAAAAATGATTACTGGGACTTTTATGAATCTCATAGGAGAATGGCTTTAGAGGTTGGTTATCATTTTCATTTATCTGGAGTATTGAGTGATTTAATAATATTCTCTAAGTTTGGTGATTTAAAAAACACTCTAATAGAATTATTAGATTGGATTAGTAGTTTAGAATTGGTTAGTAAAGAAAAACCATTTAATAATAGATATGTTGTTGGTAAGAAAATTTTTAATTATTATTTGTATAAGGACAAGAAGTTAGTAGAGTGGAATAAATATGTTAATTCGGATGGTTTAGAGTCATTAGATCCACGTAGAGCAAGTTTTTCAAATGGTGAGATTGGTAGTCATTATAAATCTACTGTTTATCTAGAAAATATAGTTTGTAACATTTTTTTATGTGTTGATTCAAAAATTAAATTTGATATACTTAAATCATGGTTAATTGAAATAGATCCTTTATTTAAAAAGTTTGAACTTAATGTTGGTGAATTAAAATAAAAACTCATTCGATTTATTTTACTTATTTAAAAGGTTATCAATTCTTAAATCTCTATCTTCTGCTAATATCTCTTCTTTAGATTTCTCTGGAATGAAATTTATTTTAAGATCTATTAATTGATTATCTTCTCTTTGTGTCCAAGTTATACTCTCGACACTAACTAAGTTTATACCCATATAGTTTGGGATAACCGATAAAGGAAGAGGTGAAATATGTTTTGGTTTTAAGTTATTCCTAATTCTTTTATTCGATTATTTCTTAATAGAGGAAGTATCCATTTATCATAAGTGTATGATTCTTCATCTATAAAATAATTCATGGTTAGTTTATAAAGTTCATCTTTTATATCTTCAAAGAATGGTAATGCTTCAACTAACTCACCATCTTTTGAGATTGTTATTTTGAAAAAACATCACCAGTTCTAATGTTATATAATAGAAATTCCTTTCCGGTACTAAATTCTCTTTTTTCTTTTGAAAAGAATTTCAGTTCAAATCCTCTGTTATCTTTATATCTCATATTAAATTCCACATGGTACTCTTTTTCCATTATCGGATCTAAGTACAAAACTTATATCAATTTTAGCTTCTCCTTCTTTTAGTTTAAGTGATTTAACACCGGTTGTTTTACCAGATTTTATTTCAACTATATTTAACTTTGATATAGTATCAACTTTAACTTCATAAAAAACAATTATGTCTTTATTATATCCATTTAATATTTCAGTTTCCCATTTCCCATTATCCGTTGGATATAATCTATACTCAATTGAATAGCAATCATCTCTATACCATTGGTCTTTAGGATCTTTTTTATCGGTTGCTAGTTCATATAAAGCAACAAAAACCGCTATAACTAAAGTTAATTTTATTAAATATCTTAAAGTTCTAAACATATTATTTTTTTTATTTTTTATACTAAAAATTAGATTATTTGTTTATACCTAATTTTCTAAGTTTAAGATCTCTTTGAAGTGCCAACCAATCAGATTCGTAAACAAATAATGACATATCACATATCATATGACCATAATCATTTTTAACTGACCAAAAAAGACTGCTGTAAGATAAGGTATATTTTTTACCTTTTGTTAATCTACAATTATTAGTTATAGATATAACAACTTCACCATCAACTGGCTTACGTTCACTTCGTTCATTTACGGATTTTAGACCCCATTTCATATTATCAATCTTTTATCTTAGTGGGCAATAGTTTTTAAATAGACCCAGAATAATCCTAAGAATTTACCTTGTATAACAGTAGCAACTAATGGTGCTGACCCTTCACCGTTTGAATCCATGGTCATGTCACCATAGATATTCACTCTTCTTAATTTTGTAAATAGTTTCATTTGTTTATAATTTGGTTAATTTTAACATCGCGATTATCACTCTTAATAGAAGATATTAATTTATTGATTTCATATCGGTGGATACTTGAACTCAATAAGACTCCATTATTAAAAAGGATATGTATAGCGGGTTCTGAGTTACCTTCACTCAAAACTTGTATAGATTTGATATCATACTTTTTTAGTATTTCCTCACTAAGATTTAATTGTTTTATTTCTTCTAACATATTATTTATTTTAATTTGGATCTGTTACTAAACACCAATGTTTAACTTTCATTAAACCATCTTTTACTAATTCTTTTATCTCTTGTGATGTGTGTATATCCCAGATATATTCTTTACCATCACTATTTATTTCAATCTTTAGTAATCTAGCAAAAAAGTAATTACCCATTCTATGATCAACACAAACAAGTAGTTTTGTATTAAATGGTGGATCAATTTCATCACCAATTGAAATCCATTTCATATCTGATTTACTTTTGAGTTCTTTTAATTGTTTCTTCCACATTACCAAACTATCACTTAATAGTGGGTTACCATTTTCTTCAGCATATTTGATAACATCAATAAGATTTTTTATTCTCTCACTATCATCTATTAGATTATCACAATTCATATTGTAAATATAATAAAAATTTATAAAATTTCATTGAGTTTTATATCTCTTAATTCACTTTTCGTGTAGAAGTATTTACCATAATATAATTCATGATCTTCTTCTAAGTAAAATCCAAAAGATCTACTATCAGTTATTCTAACCCATATTCTACTCGAACTTTTTGGAATTGGAACAGAGTCTTCCTCGACTATTTGGTATTTATTACCTAATAACATCTCAAATTCAACTCCATACTTTATTAAAGGAACACCTTTAGATATTAGAAATTCATCCATTACTATTCATCATTAGTTCTATTCTTGATATTAAAGACGCGAAAGCATACTCATAATCATCAAAAAGTGGTACTGAAAATCTCGAACAAACAATCTCAACATTTCCTCTACGATAAAACTTTTTAGGAGCACAAGCAATTATTTTACCACTTGAGGCGAAGTGGCCAAGTTCAAGAAGTGAAATAGGAGACATAGTATCCTCAACAAAGTTTAAGAAAATAATATCTGACTCTTCGAGTTTATTTAACTCCCAGTTTACTTGGTATCTAAACTCAGGATTCTTTTCGCTTTGTTCCCAACTTGAATCCCAAGAGTCTCTTCTGGGGTTATAGATTGTAATATTACCTGGTGTAAAAGAAAACTCATTTATTCTATTTGTAATATCTGTCTGCCAATCAACAGCTTTACCCATTTCAATAGATCCTGCTAAGAATATCTTAATGCTATTCTCAGTAGAGAACTTTGTTTTATTATCTGGTTTTATAACTTCAATTTGTGCCATTATCTTAAAAATTTATTTATTACATCGTTTATATCATCTGTTGTGACTTTTTCTAAAAGAAGATTTGTAAATCTATTGTCTATTATATTTAAATTAATAAAATCAATAATATCTCTTCGATCACCGGTTAAAGCTAATAATCTTGCTTCTCTAATACTTCCTCTATCAATAATTGTAATTTTGAAATCATTAGACTCCATATCCTTTTTCAACTCTTCGATAGATTCAATATTAGGAAAATCAACTTCTGTAAAATCATAACTAATCTCATAGTTTTCCATTAAAGACTCGGTTAAATTTTTAGCCTCCCGTAAAGTAATTGGTAAGTATTCTTTTATTATCTTAACAAACTGTAATTTACGATCTATTTTATCTTCTAATCTTATTCTAACTTTCATTTAACAAGTCATTTAATTTAATATCTCTATTTTTTACTATATAATTATCATATTCAAGTCTTATTGTTCTGAGATAATTTATATTATTAAGTATTAAATTGTGAATAAATGGTGTAGCGAATCCATCTCTTAAAAAGATGAAGAAGTCTTCTATTTGAAGAAAAGTTAAATCATTAATTTCAATGAATTCAGCTTCATCATCAAATATTACAAAGTTGTAATACTCTTCACATTTAATTATGAAATTGATAAAGTCATAAACATCATCTATTTCAGACAACTTTGAATCTAAATCTAAATCATATTCAAATAACTCACTTTCTAATATAGACTTCATTGTTAATCATATTCTTCGATATATGATTTGTTTATTCTACTAAATTCGTCTAATAAAATTTGATGTTGTTCAAACTCACCACATTGAGGTGTTAAATATAAAACGTGTGGATAAAATCGACCAGACATTGGTATCAAATTATATCGAACATTCATTAAGTGAACAATAGAATCTCCAAATACTTCCATATTATCAAAGTATTGAACTGATATTGGTTTCTTAACCTCTTCAATTTCATATTCTTTACCGTGTTTTCTCCACAATTTACTCAATCTATCATGTAGTGAGTTATCCTTATTATCAAATAACCTACCCAAATTTTTCTTGTATAATTCAGGTGATTGTAACCTCCATAGTTCATTAGAAGTTTTCTCTTTTAAGAAATTAAATTCTTCCGAAACTTCTATATACGATTCTAAACAATATGAATCATTTCCAGCTACACGATAAACAAATTGTCCATTATGAGATAATAGAGAGCTTCCATCTGAATAGAAAATAACACCATCTTTTTGGTATTTGAATTTATATCTTTTTTGATCATAGTTTTCAATAATTCCTTCAATCGGTTCAAATCCTAATAGAGATAACATTTCTGGTCTACCAAGATCATGTTTACCAATCTCCCATTGGTCATGACACTTAGACATAACATCATAAACTTTCTTATCGACCCACATGAAACGCCAGTTCTCTACCTCATCATACTTATCATTTTCATCTAATTTAGTGATGATTTTATTTACCTCTCTTCTGTTATAAGTAAACTTACCATCAACTAAGAATTTAATAAAATCAGCAATGGTGATACCTAAGTGACTTTCTATTAGTTTTGTATTATCATCTTCGATGATATCTTCCATACCACCATAATCGTTATAACGACCGAATATGGGTAATGTACAAGGTACATAACCGCCATACTCACTTGTTGATTCTTTTAAAGGTATGATAGCACATTCATGAACACTCGTTATTGCGATGTTGCTTATTCCACAACTTACTGACCAACTTCCCATATTTTATTTTTTACAAATATAAAAATTATAAACCAATATCAGACAATTTCTTTTCTCTAAGTTCTGATTTATCACCAAATCTATCTTTATGTATTGAAATAAATTTATTGTTATCATCTCTTAAAAAATAGAAATTACTAAATGTGATGTCATCATCAAGATAGTTTGGTTCTATATCATATTCTTTATATAAGGTTAAACTAATCCCCATATCTGATAAATTATCAGTATTTATACATATCAATTTCATATTCCTAATTTTTCTAATTGTGAGTTTCTAATATCTGCTATCCATTCAACTTCCGCTATCTTATAAGCCACTCCGTTCATTGCGTAAAAAGAAGCTCCTTCGCCTATGTGAACTATTACATGATCAACATAACCATAATACCAATCGTCACTATATTTAGACTTAAATCTAAATTTCATTCCTCTTTCTATTTTCATTTTAATAGTTCATTTAGTTTATTGTCTCTTCTTTCTGATTTATAATCAAAGTAATCATCTACTCTATGAACAGAGAGTGTGAAATATGGTTTTTCATTTTTACCCATATCAGCTCCCAATTGATAGAGTTCATCATCAGATAATGTTAAAAAGTAGTGAACTGTATCTCTATCATCTGATTTAATCATTAAATGTGGTAGTGATAAAGTCTTCTCACATTCTTTTTTTATTTTCTCTAAAACTTTATTCTTACTAACCAACCAAGTAGAGTCAATATCTTTATTTTTCAACTTCATTATTTCAAATCCATTTTGAACTATTTCACTGAGTGAATTATTCCAAACTTTAAAGTTGGTTACAAAGGTAACTTCTTTCTCATAGATTGTATAGTCATAATATTTACCATATTCGAATATAACACCCCAGTGAGCTGCCATTGATTTAGTACAAAGTAATTTACTCATTAAATAAAAAGATTATTATCTCACAAAGATAAACAAAAAAATTATTTATCCAAATAATTCTATTAACTCTTCTTTTGTCTTATCTTTTAATAAGTCATGTTTTATCATAAGACAATCATCTTCAAACCAACATTCATTACTCTCCTTTGAGAAAATTTCGGGTAAATCTTTTAGATATTTAATACTAAAATCATTTAGAGTTGGATCTAAAACTTTATTTAAGTTTTCCAACAAAGTTAAGTTTTTATTATAATCAGGGAAATAGATTGTCTTTGGTTCAGATCCATCTATTGATACTCTTTCTTTTCCATATTTTTTTTTACTAAACTCATCATACTTTTGATCTAAATATGGTTTTAACTCTTCCCAATTTGTATCACTTATTTTATGACCAGCTTTAGCTTCAACTACATCAATTATACCTCTGAACCAATTAACAAGTAATCCAGGTGAATCATAATCAAATTTTGGATTTCCAGAAGCCACTTTAAAAATTGTTAATCTTTTAAAGGCATACCACATATCCATACTTGGACAAACTCCTATTTTTGTTGTATCATAAGGTATTACTAAGTAAATAACTTTACCATGTGACATTTTTACTCTTGAAAGTCTTGAAGTACAAATTGATTTATTTCTTCTTGGATATTCTTTCCAAGAATCTATATTTGATAAAATAAGATTATGATAATTACCTACTGGTGAATGAGGTGCTATTCTTTCATGAGATGCGGAAACTGGTTTTGAATAAACTATATTTCCTATATCATTAGTTTTTCTGAAAAGTAATTGATCGCTATTAATATCATAATCTAAACTTTTTAATATAGTCAAGAAATCTCTACAATTCTCAATTAAAAGTGATTTAAATTCCTCAATTGTTATTTCTCTAACTGGTAGAACTCCATCTGATGGTCTAAACTCTTCATAATATTTAATATATCTCATACTTTATATATTAAATATTATTATTTATTTTAATTATCACCTAATAAATCATTTATTCTACTATCTCTTTTAGATGCTTTTGATACGATTCTATCAACATCATCTTTAAATTTATTAAATTTCTCAATGACAGTTTTATCTTTTTGTTGTTGTAAAGAAACATACATAGAGTGAATAATATCCATGTATTTATGAAGATCTTTATTATCTTTCCATCTAATGTTATTATCACCAAAGTGAATGTTACTAACCTTAAATTGATCATCTTTTATTTCCCAACTAATTAAAAAATATATATCTCGGTAATTGGATAATTTTCTCTTTATAATAATACTACCACTAATTCCTTCTTCAATATACCACTTTTGGTAATTATAACCAACCTCATAACCACTAAATGATATATCATCAAGAACTTGAATAAGTAGGTTTTTATATTCATCTAATTCGTTGAACCTTTCTGCTACACCATAAGATTTCTTTTCTACTTTTGTCTCCTCTTCTTTTTTCTCTTTTTTAAATAATTTATTAAAAAGAGATTTAGTGTTATTAAGATCACAAAAAAGCCAATCCATTCCAAATAATACACCAGATGCCATAGAAAGTACTATAAGAGTGCCAATCATAAATTCATACATTATTTTTCAGTTTGTAATAATAAATCTAAAATAATTGGCTTCAATTCCTCACATTGTTTAGCCAACCTCGTAACCATTTCCATTATCTCTGGATTATCTTTATATTCATCTTCGGATAGAATACTTGTTAAAGTCCAAAATGGAGTTAATCTATTTCTAATTTTTGCTTGTGGTGTCTCTGGTACCCAGTTACCATCCTTATCTTTATGTCCAGTTTCTTCCATTATATTCCTAATCTAATTAGTTTTTTATCTCTTATTTTCATTTCCATATCATCTATTTGGTGATTAGAACCAGCTATACCAGTACCTTCTAGTGAATATGTTATACTAACATTGTAGGTTGTAACAAGTTTAGTTTTTAAAACATCACCACCTCCATTAAGATCATATAGATGTTGTTTTTCCATTTTAACATAATGTATCTTAAATAAACCATCAAGTTTTAATAGTCCTTCATCTTTTAAAACTGATATAATATCTTCCGCTACCCAAGTAGTGTAAACTGAATATTGTGAACTAAATGGTAAATCTTCAAATAATCTAACTTCGATTAGATCATCTGGTGATGTAAATAAATTTCCACTAAACGTATATTCCATATTCAATTTTATCTAATATTTGCTTAACCTCATTTAGTTCTGCTTGAGATCCGAATAACTCAACTGGTTTTCTTCCATTCAAAGCAATTATTGGTGAATTAAGCCAACGTCTAAACTTATCTTTTTCATTGTTAAAGACACTTAGACCATATTTAAGTATTTCTCTTTTATTCATAACTATAAAGTTAATAAAATTATTATTTTATTCCTAATTTTTCCAACTTATCATCTCGCTCTGATTTTTTATCTATATACCCATCCCAATTTTTAAACTTATCACTAATATTTTTATCTCTTAGTTTATCCTCATATATAGATTCTATTTCACGTTTAATTCTATTTCTTAGAGATTCTATATCACCATAATAATCAACTTTACTGATTTTTATCAACGCAAATAATTTTTGTTCATAGATAGTTATGTAATTACCTTTTTTATAACACCAAAAGTAACCAAGATCTGAATAGTATATTTTTTTAAATCTGAGCGTAATTAATCCAAATGGTGGTGTGATTAAATCAAATGGACTACTAATTTTATTTAAGTCGATTAAATTTGAAATAGCTCCTATAATAGTAGATATTAAACTAATTGCTACTTCTACTAAAAGAAGTAGTAATGTAAATCCAATAGTAGCACCAATTGGTGTTGAAGTTTCTCTAGCCATTAAGTTAGCCAGATAAATTGTTACAATGAAAACTACAACATTTATTAATAAATATATTTTTCTTTTCATTTTATGCTAATAATGATTTTAATGCTAAATCTCTTAAATCTGATCTAAGTTGACCTTGATTAAACTTAATATCAATAGTGTCTCCTTTTATCTTGAAAGACATAGGTTTTTTTGTACCATCTGTATTTCTTTTCCAATATCCTCGACCACGAAAAACAGTCACATTATAATTATTAATTTCAATACCAAGTGTCATTGTTGTAACAATTAGATTTGGTTTAGAAGTTATAACTATATGATATTTACTATCCAAATCAACTGACTTGGCCCATTTTTTATAGTTGTTTATATGGTTTGAAATAACATAGTTATACTCTTCAGTATTGAAATATGTTATAAGTTCTTGTTTAACTCTTTCCTCATTACATTCGGAAACCTTTATTAAATTAATAACTCCTTTTCTGAAACCAAGTGTATTAGTTTCAGACTCACTGTTATGAATTTCTTTTGCTAATTTTGAAACCAATAACCAATCTGGTGTTTCTTTTGATAATTCTAATTGAATCAATTCTTTACTCATATTCCTAGTTTATTTAATACTAATTCTCTAAATAACGATTTGAACTTTCGATAGTGTATTGATCCACTTCGAAAATAAACAGCTGGTGGTTCAAAAGTATATAAACTATCATTATCAATTAAATAATAACGAGTTTTCCCATCCGCGACAACCTTTATAAAGTCTCCACTTTCAACTGATTTAACGTTCAATTTACTATCAGGGTATAACTCTTCAAGTGTTTTTTTCAAATCCATATTTACAAATATAATAAATTATTTCGGTAAAACCTTATGTTGATCACACTCAATTACCTCACCAGTTTCCAACTCTACTAAATATTCGTTTAACCACAATCCTTTCTTAACTTCTTTTACAATACCATCAACTCGTCTGTTCTTGCTAACACCGATTACTCCTTTTATAAAAACTCTCACTTCATCATCAACATTAAACTTCTTATGAGTTATCTCTGCTGGATGTTTAAGTAACCATTCTTTTAGATTGTATCTATCTCCTTCCCACTCATCTTCTTCTTCATCATAACCCCAAGGTTGGATAATGAAATCTTCATATGGTTGAAACTTTTCTAAATTATCATTACAGGTTGAACACATCATATGTTGTCTATGTGATCCAACTTGCTCACCTTCTTTGTTGAGTATTCTATACTCTATTACGTTTGCTGATGTAGCCATATTTTATTTTTTACAAAGATAAAAACTTTTATTGAAAAGTTAAATAGAATTATAAATTAAAAAATATTTATGGAAGACGGACCAATGATGGAAAGACCATCTTACAGATGGGAAAACAAAGAATACTTATTAGAAGTATTTATGAAACAATTAGGTATCACAGAAGATCAATTAGAAAATGAACCTTCTTGGATCAAAGCTAAAGTTAGAGAAGCTAATATTGATAAAGTGTTAGATAATAACTAAAAAGAAAAAGGGATTGTGAAAACAATCCCTTTTTTTATTCTTTCAATAGTTGTCTAAAAACAACTTCTGTTCCTCCATTTTCAACATCCGGTCTGATAAAAACAAGATATTTATCATTGTTGATGTTAATTTCTTGTCTAAATCCAACCTTATTATCTTTTATGACTTCGTAGATTTTATCAAATTCGCTCATAATCCTAATTCTTTTAATCTTTCTTCTCTAATAAATGGCATCAAACATTTATCTAAATATTCATTAATATCGTTGTTCATTTGATCTCTTGTTTGTTGTGTATTATATTCCCAAACATATCTAGCAACAATTTCACTTATATCTTTTATTATACAATCTTTTGCTATATCGCCTAAGTTAGAAAGTTTTTCTATCTTCTCTATGGTTTCATTTGTTAATTCTATATTCATCGAATTTTATATTTATTAAATACTTCTAAGTTGTTTGGTTCTAAAATGAATTGTAATATATTCTCACATTGTTGTATGTTTTCTGCTTTGAACCTTACTAAAATTCCACTTTTGTTGGTTTCGTATGGATCAAATGAATTTATCATAAATATCTTATCTTTCGGATAAAATGTTGCTGTCGCCATTTCTCTTGAATTATCTTTATCGTGTAATCCAATATTATATAAAAATCTATCATCTTGTTCAGACTTTTCATTTAAGAGTTTACTTAATCTAATATCTCTTAAATCTTGTAAACTAACTTCCCAACCGTAGTGGTCTGTTACATTCCATGTGTATAAGTTTCCTTTGTAATCCATTATATTCCTATTTCGTTTAACCTCTTATCTCTTAAATATTGTTTAAATCTATCTGGTTTAAATTGAACAATAAATCTACTACCTTGATAAACTATGTATTCTTCTTCGGTGTGAAGAGATGGGTAGGATAAATTACCTCGATTAAAATAAATTGTACTATATTTATCAATATACTTTATTCCACCAAATATTTCAATAAAAGTCTTTTCAATTTCATTCACTCTCATTGGTAAATAAGATTTCATATCAAAATCTTTATGAAACATTGAGTTATTTACTAAGTAATCTTTAATTTCTTTTTCGGTATTTTTATATTCTTCTTTACTAAATAAACTACTTCTGAAATTAAAATTTACTTTGATAGTTTCATCGTTCATTTCGATGACTTTATAGTCCTCAACTTGTTTGATCCTATCAATTATGTTAACCCACTCGTTTAATAATATTTTTAAGTTCATATACCTAATCCTGTTATTTTTTTATCTCTCATTTCACTTAAAGTAACAAAGTCTTCTTTAGGAAAAGGCATGTAACACCAAACAAATCTAATATACGAATAATCAGATGAATTATCTTTTTCTACTAATCTCTTATAGGATTTACCTTCTTCAACTTCGAAATTTCCCCAATCAACATGTAATATAGATTTTGTTTTGAGACAAATTACATCTTCCACTTTATCCGTATTTCTAGTCATTTTCATTGAATTGCTCATATACCTAATTCTTTTAATTTATCGTCTCTTAGTTGTCTTTTTGTATAAAAATATTTTCCGTACTTTAACCAATTTATGTTAAATAACATACCAAGATGATCATCTTTATCACTTAAAGTTACATAGTAAAATTCATCATTCATACCTTTCTTGATATTATAAATTTTATAACTTTTATCTTTAATTTTATTTTTAAAATTTTGAGTACCACTATAATACATCGAACTAATTAGTAACAAATCTAATGTTTTATATGGTATATTTTCGACCATGTATATTTCATCATCATAATCTGGTATTCTCAAGTATTCTCTAGTTTCACTTTCTGAAATACTCATTGATAATTTATCTAAGATTGCTCTGATACTTAGAATTAGAATGAGTAGTATAACTACTGTAATAGTATATTCTTTTGAATTATTTATAACAAATAAAATAGGAGTAAATGAGGCTAAGAGTACTAAAACTCTACTCACTGATCGAATTTTATATTGAATTAAAATATTTGTTATTCTCATATTTAATATATACTATATGAAAGAATTATTATCAAGTTTAGCCGATAAAATCGGTAATTCATTTTCCAATAATGAAAAAGGTTGGTCAGCTAGAAAATTGACAGCTTTCATAATAACTGTTATTGTTGTCTTTGCTCACATTAAATGGTTATCATCTTGTTATAAAAACGGTGATTTTGGTTTACTACCAGAAATACTAATAATCGACTTCTCTACTATATTATCTTTATTAGGTCTAACAACTTGGGAAAGAGTTAAAAACCGAAAAGATGATAAAAACAAAAATGAATAATTTATTTCTGAAAAAATCTCATTTTTTCATTAAGTTCACTAATTAAATTTAAAGGTGGTAATTGACCAATTTCCTTAAATTGTCTAATTGTTCTTTGTAAGTATTCAATTCTATTGATTAATTCTTTATCATCAATCTTAACCATATCTTTTGCCATAATTCAATTTTTAATAAAGATAATAAAAATTTAAAAAAATTCATAATAATTTTCTTATCTTAAATAAAAATTCTTGAAGTTTAATACTCTTGATTCATAAACAGAAGAAGTATCAATACCACTTTGTTTTAATTTATCTAAACACTGATTTAAATAATATTCAGATGGACTACCCACTCTAATGAAGTGTATAGCTGTCCACTTATCACCTTGTGGTTTAAATAAATCTTCTGGTAAATCTGAATTCTCAATCAAATCAGCAATTTTCTTCTTTCTAGGTATTAGAGGTTCACCTACCGGAACATCATATGGTTTTATTTTTCTTTCCATAGAGTATATATAAAATAAAAAAAGAGAGTTTTTAACTCTCTTTTAACATTCCAAATAATTGATCTTTTAAGTTTAATCTCTTTTTTCTTAAAGAATTTAATTCATCATTAGTGTAAATTTCATTAGCCTCAAGTCTATGAATGTCTTTATCTACTTGGTGATAGTCGTCAAATAATTTTCTAAAATGATTATTTGTAGTTTTTAAAACATGAATTTTTTCATCATATTCAACAAACTCATGGTGTAAATCGTGTTTTTCCATAATAAATTATATTTTTAATTTATATAAAAGATATAGGCTAATGTTTAATTTCGAGTTATATTCCTATTTTATTTAATTTAATATCTCTTAATTCAGATTTTGTATAATAATTTTCTCTACTGAAGAATTCCTTCATAGTTGTTTCTGATACAAATTTATCAAGGTGTGATGTGTCCCATGATCCATTTCTATTTGTTTTTACTCTAAGTATTTTAGAGTATGACGTGTGATAATATTTAGTATCACCATCTTCTTCAATTTCACTGATTTTATAATCATTATAAATAGTATCCTTTAGAACCTGGCTAAGTTCTAAATTAATATCACTTTCATTAACAAAGCAAGATATTAAAACAATAGCAAAAGCAATATAAGCAAATACCATTGTTGTTATACCAAGTTCACTCCATTCAACACTCTTTATAAAAAACTCTCCTTTATCTTCAAATAGCCTTTGTTCAGTATCATAAACTAAAGCATCTTTATAATAAGTAAGATCATAAAAATGAATTCCATTATCAATAAAGTGTTTATCTACTCTATAAAAACAGACGGACTTATCCATTGAAGTTCCTAATGAGTAAAGTAAAATACCAACAGTTAGTATTATAAACTTAACTTTATTCAAAGCGATTAAGTTTTTAATGTAGTTTATCCAAAATCTAATTAAGTTTTGTTTAGTCATTTTTATCGTATTTCCATTTAACAATATTAACCCAAATAGCTGAACCAGTTATCGGTTCTCTCCACTCTGTACAATTCTCAGATTTACAGGCACATCTATAACAATAGTGTTTATCACCTTTAGAATCAATGGCAAAAGCAAGAAAAGAGGGTAAACCTAAAAGAAATAGAAAAAATTTAGTTAAGACACATAAAAGACTTCAAAATAATTACGAATTATTAAAAAAATATGAAACCATCCAATAAAAGATGGTTTTTTTTATTATATTTGTATAAATAAAAGTCAACACTATGAACGGAACAAAAAATGTAGTAGCTATCGAAAATGCTACAAAGTCAATTGAAACATTGACAAGTCTTTTTAAGTCTAAAAGAATTTCATATGAGGAATTTGTAAAAGGCATTAATCAAAATTTATCTGATATGTCGAGTAAACGAGACTACATTCAATATCTAAAGAATATTGGATTTTATGATAAATTAGTTAAATAAAAAAAACCCTCTTAATGAGGGTTTTTTTTATTTTGTTTTTCTATAAAAAATTAGATCATCAATATGATTAAACTCTAATTCATTAAACTTTTCAATCAATTCCGGACTACCATACTCCATAACACGATATTGATCTAAACCAAATATAAACCCACCAACTGGTATCTCAGTTATTATTTTATCAAAAAAACTCATTAACTTATTAGAAATTTTAAATGGTGTGAAAAACCAAATAAAATTAGTATTAGAATAATCATAACTCATAATATCATCATGAATTAAATTCAAATTGTTATCCCAATATGAAAGTAATTCACTTTTTAATGAATTAACATACTCATCACATTTTTCAATTCCAGTGAATGTGAATTGTCTATTATTAAATTCTTTTGATTGTAAATAAAGATCGTATAATACTGTTCCAAAACCAACACCACAATCACAAGCATTAACTTCACTTGGAAGTAAACCTGCTTCTTCTAATCGTTTTAGTAAAAAAATGTTTCTTTCTATGTTGGATTCAACATATTGCCACTCACCATCTGAGTCGAATTTATCTAAATCAACTTTTACTGATGATTTTAAATATTGTACTTTATTAAAGTACTCCACTAAAAGTGGATTTGGTTCAATTATTTCAGTCATATTAGTTATATGACCTACTACAAATTTGTTTATTCTTTTTCAGTAAATGCCCATAATATACAATAGGTGAAAAACCACCCAGTTAAAACAAATCCAATTCTCCATATAATCGGATCAACACCAGACCATTCTCCTAATCCTTCACAGACACCACCAATATAACCTTCTTTCCTTTTAAACTTTTTCATATCAAATATATATTTAATTACAAATATACCTATTAAAAATGAAATTAACGTCAATTAAAAAAAATAAAAAATACATAGTTAAGTATATTGAAGACTCAAATTTTAAAGTAAACATAATAGAATTTGGAATTTTCCCAAATCAAATAGTAAAATTTGTTTATAAAGCTCCATTTGGCGGACCAATAGCAATACTCACTGGTGATCTACAAGGAAATGTTATAGCAATAAGTAGAAGAGAAGCTGATTTGGTTATCGTTGAAGAGATATAAAAAAAGAGAGCTTTTAACTCTCTTTTTATTAATCTTCATCATCCCAATCTTCATCATCATCACCATCAGCAGACCATATGATTTCACGAGAACCTTCAAATCTTCTATTACTAATTTTACCAGTATTTCTATCCCAGTTTCTCATGTTATCAACCGATGGATAAGCACGGTATCCTTCTGGTTTAACTTTAGTGTGAGCAACATATGTTCTACCACCATCATAGATGTAATGCCATCCTTTAGATCTAGCATATTCTCTAAAAACAGCATTATCTGAATCAGCACTTGTATATATACAATCCATTAAAACACCACCATCATCTAATGTCCAAAGAAGTGCTCTACCAATTATTTTATCAGGATTATCTAATGATTTTAAAATAAGTAGTTTAACTGTATCTGGATTATCAATATAGATTTCTAACCAATCTCTTCTACCAACTGCTTGGCAAGAACCACCTAAGTTTCCTCTATTTGGGAACTCATAGTTTTCTCTTTTATACCAGTAAAGAAGATCTTCACCATCAACGATTTCAAATCTTGAGAAAACATCATTCATTACCGCGATAACACCTCTAAACTCATTTACAAATGTTTCTAATTGAGCATCGTTAAATCTTAAACCTTTAGCATTTAAAAGAGCTCTGATTGCTCTACCAATTCTAATAGTTTGTCTTGATGAAGTGAAGACTTTCTTTTTTAATTCTTCATGAGCGTTAGCCAATCTTTCTTGACTATAAACACCTTCACCATTTTCAAACTTAACATAACACCAAGTTTTATTTGTTCTTGGAGAAGTCCATTTTGATATAACTTCACCATATTCAGTAGCTTGTGGATGATAAACTGGAGTATCAACAACCGGTTCATAACCCATTCTTCTAAAGATATTAAGGTTTCCAGCAGTATTTGTTAACCAATTACCTCTACGACCAGTCCATCTAACCATCTCTTTGTCTAATCTAATAATAGCTTGAGCTGTTCTATCGTTAGTAAATGATAGTTCATTATCGTTATCAATTAAGATATCAAAGAAGTTAGATACAACATCTAAGTCTTCATTCTCAATTTCTAATAAGGCTTTAGCAACCTCGTTATCAGGTAGTCTTTGTAAAGCCTTTTTAAACTTAGGTGAGTAAGCAACAATTGACTCTAAAAGAAGTAAACTTTCAACTAAAAGTTTTTCTGATAAGAAATATTTGTAGTTTAATATATTCTTCATAATTTTATATATTATTTTTAATTTCTCAAAAAAACTATTATATTTGTATCTATATAAAAAAATATGAACGAATATAAGCTTGTTACTGAAAAACTACCCGAAAAGGGCAAAGATGTTATTGCCATAGTGTTTTTTTTTATTTTTATATATTAAAAAATAATATATAATTTATGGAAAATATTTATACATGGGAAGAATTTAACGAGTCTTATAACAAACCAAGAGCTGGTGGTAAAAAAAGATGGTCTGTAAAATACAAAAAATCTATTGACTGTAATAACCCTAAAGGTTTTAGTCAGAAACAATATTGTAAGAGAAAAAGAAAAGGTGGTAAATACAAGAATAATTAAAAAAAGAGGCTAAAGCCTCTTTTTTTAAATAGTAATTTTATTTTTTGCTTTATATCCGATTGTCTTACCGGTATAGATTGGATCTTTAAATTGATTATATCCTTGATCATACAAAGTCATTCTTTCTCTACCAAGTTGGCACATAATAGAACCCTCACTACGACCAAGAGCTTTACATAGGAATTGAATATCCTCAGCATTATTTAAAATTGATGCTCTTAATAAAGCAATTTCGTTTTCAGTCCAGTTTTTTCTAGTTTTCATAATTTTAAATTATTAGTTAATATTTGCAAATATAAGAATAAAAATTGAAAAAACAAAATTATTCTTCAGTTTCTTCTATTTTTTTCGGTGGATTCATCCATTTATATCTCTCACCATCTATATAAATATAATGAGAGTGTGAATTAGCCCCTTTTTGCCAAATTTCTTTCTCGCCTTCGTTTGGATATAAAATGAATCCGTTTTCAGTAAATTTAATTTTCCCTTTAATCATATTATACTTTTAATTTTTTTGTATATATAATATGAAAAAAATGATTTTTTTTAATTATTAGAATAATAATCTGAATCGCATTTTTTATATAGATCTTTAATCAGAGTTTCTTTTTTAGAATCCGTTATAGTATAATATAAAATACCGTCTTCAGACTCTTCTTCAACTTCTAAATCAGTAGTATTTAACTTACCAACTTCAACAATAAACTTGATAACATTGGAATTTTTTTGAATAATGTGCTTTTCGAGTGGCGTTATATATTCAATTTCATCAATAATAGAACATATAAGCAAGATGTATTCATCTAAATTAAATGTTGATTTAACCAAATCACTAAAAGAATCTTTGGTTAGTACTATTTTGTTTTTAATTTTTAATTTATCATAAATAGATCTAACCATCTTAGGATTAGTAGATCTTATATATGAAATCAATACATCTAAATTCATTGTAAATATTTTTACAAATATAAAAAATAATTAAATCTTACTACGTTTTATCTCACCATTATCAAAAAATATAGTAACAATCTCTTCAATACCAGTTATTGTTAAAATAGATCTTTCTAAGTCAAAATCAATTTTCTTTCTCTCATACAAATGAATAACATGAGATGGTTCTCCATTCTTGAATATGATTACACCAAACCAACTATTATACCACTCACCCTTTGTTTCTAAGTTATAAACTTTATACTTATCTTCACCAACAGTAAATATTTTAAGTGGCTTATTTGTTAAGTCATAACAAACTTTTGAAAATTGTGTTATGTTTGAGTAATCTTTTCTCTTTGAAAGATCAATAGTTACTCCTTTATTCATAAGTTGTTTTAAACTGAAAACTGTTTCATTTGGGTTTTCATTTTTAAATGAGTTAAAGTCTTTAATTAACATTTTAATTTAATATATTTTTTATTATATATTAAATTCCCAACTTATTAAGTATGTTTTCACGTTTTCTTTGAATAGATTTCCACTCTGGGCAATTATTTAACTCAGTAAGTGATCTAACTCCAAAGTAGTTAGCTATATTACTCTCAGTTCTTCTATTACTATTTTCACCAATCAATTTATTACCAAAGTAGTAGTAAAATCTACCATCTTCTACTTCACATTTAGTAAAGAATGAAACTGTTTTTGAAAAGACTCTATCAAGTTGATAATTCGTTTCATCGTCGTTAGCGAAAATACCAACAACAGCCATTATAAAAGCAATTGTATAAATAATCCAAATAAAAATATTAGCATCATTATACTTATACTCTACAATGTTATTACCCTTTGTTAATTTGAGTGGTTTAGATTCACTTCTCATTTCTAAATCACCATCATCAAAATAAAAATAACAATGTGATCCTTCAATATTCAATTCTTTAACTACGTGAGTTACTTCTTTAACATCTGGTAATGAATTTAGTACCGGGTATAAAAGTATTAACAAACCAATAGCAACTGTTTTAACTTTGTTTGTTTTAATAAAGTTTAATAAATAAACAAGTGGAAATAGAATAATATTTTTCATCTTTTTAAATTCCTAATATTTTTAATTTTTGTTCTCTTATAAAAGAGGTATAACTTCTAAGTGATCTTGGGCTAAATGCTTCACCAGTTAAATACTTAAAACTATCTCTTTTAGATTGTTTTATTATTTTTTTAGATGGTTCATCATAATCAACATAAACATAACCATCTTCTAATTCTCTAACAAAGCCACTTAAACCGAATTTATCGGAAAGTGGCATTATTATTACAACTCGCTCCCCTACCTTAAACATATTTTAGTCGTTATCGTACCAACCTCCGTGTGTTGTTCTTGCTACTCTGGTTTCATCACCACAGATTGACTTAGTATTTGTACAAAACTTACCATCAATATCAATATAACAAAGAGTATCCATATATGGTAATTTACCAGTTTTCACTTTGTTAAGAGGAACCTTAATTGTTGCTCTTTTTCTGATAGACCCATTACTGATGTATTGACCTGGCTCCATATCTTGATGTTCTTTATACCACCATCCATTTTCTTTCGCAAACTCTCTAAATAAGTTTACATCAGAGTCATTTTTAGTGTAGATACGATCCATATAAGTTGCTTTCTCACCATCAATCTCACCGTGCCATAAGATAGCACGACCTTTGATTTTTTTAGAAGTGTATTTTTCATCTTTGATTGTACCTTCATCATCATAAAGAATAACCATTTGAACATTATCATTCTTAACATAAATGTTAAAGTAAGTTTTAGCAACTTCAGCCATACAAGATGAGTTTAAAGTACCACCACCCTCAACATAGTTTTCTCTTTTATACCAGTGTTGAATTTCTTCATCTTGAACAATATCAAACTTCTTGAAAGCGTCTCCTAAAACGTCATAAGTTGATTTGTATAAGTTTACAAACTCTTCAATATTAGAATCAGTATATTCTTCTTTAAGTAAAGTTCTAACAAGACGACCAATTCTAATTGGGTTTCTTGATTTTGTGATCATACCAACGTGTACATCAATTGTGTTGTACCAAGGTGATATAGAACCAGAACAATCATCATTGAAATAATTTTCACCGTAGTATTGGTAATAATTTTGGTCGTATGGTCGAGTGGCTTGTTTGTTGATAACACCAACACGATCTCCATCTTTTTCTTTGAATAAACAATAAGTTTTACCAGATTGTTTTGAAACAACTTCATTTAAAATCTCACCGATTGTCCCTTGTGGAATTTGGAAAGCTAAAGGTGACTCCATATCAAATTCTAAAGCTCCAAATATTCTTCTATTTGAGTTTTTGAAAAGTAAGTTACCAGTTCCGGTAACAATATGATACACCTTTGTATCATTAAGTAATTCAGCCGCTTTTCTTTCAGTGGTGAAAATTAATCCATCATTAGTAGCACCAACATCAACATAGTTGTTTACTAATTCCATTTCAGTATTGGCGTTTGATAAAATCTCCATAGCGATTTTATTTCTACCCATTGCTCTTAAAACATTTGCAAATTTAATACTTATTCTAAGTTTACTCATTGTTTGAATTTTTAATAATACAAATATAATAATTATTTTCTTATTTGAAAATAGATTTTAATTTTTTTAATACAGAATTTATTTGTCTACCATTTTCGAATGGATACATGAACTTACCAATTGGTTCTTGTGTAGTGAAAAGTACTTTTGTGAAGAAACCATCAGTGAAGAAACGAGACTTACAAGCTTCAAGTATCTCACTACATTTTTCTTCTGATGTTATTAATCCACAGTTCCAAGATCCATCAGGTCTTTTTTCTAAAAGAACATATGGGTGTTGGAATATAGGGTGCATTAAAACATCACCTTTTTTATACTCAGATGGAACATTTTTCTTAGGAGTTGGTTGGAATGATCCTTGAGTTGATTTTGGAGTAACCATTTCATCTAAAACTTTTAGTACCTCAGTTTGATTTACAGGTAAACCTTTTAGTTTTTCTAATAGGTATTCTCTATCGTCCTTTGGTAATGACCTTACCCAAGTAACAAATTTTTCTTTAGTGAAGTCAGCATTTTTAGTAATTAGGTTGATAAACGTCTTTAAAGGAATACCTACATTTTTTAATTTTTCTTCTGAGATCATAACCATATTTTTGTTTAACAAATATAGTAAAAATATTTATTATAACAAATTTTATTCATCATTAGAAATTTTGATAACTTGTCTTATAGTTGATACAGTTGTTCCAAAGACACCAAAAAGTGTTAAAATCTTTTTATAGTTAAAAGTATTACTTGGGTGGTTAACATCTAACCAACCACCTAAAATGCTACATAAATAAATGGTTAAACCCATTTGTAATCCCATTGTTGTAAATCTTAACCAAAGAGATTTATTATTATTTTTTTGACTCATATATTTTATCTATATTATTTGGATTTAATGAAGCTTCAACTGCTAACTTATCACACATTTCATTTTCAATGTGACCATTGTGACCTTTAACCCAGTGATATGTTATATTAAATTTTTTAGAAACTTCTAAAAATCTTTTCCACAAATCTTCGTTCTTTTTACCACCAAAGTTTGGTTTAGTTACCCAACTATTAACCCATCCTTTTGTTATTGAATCAATAACATATTTTGAGTCTGAGTATATTTCAATTGGATAAGTATCAACTGTTACTTTTTCTAAAGCAACAATAACGGCTAACAACTCCATTCGGTTATTGGTTGTTAGTCTAAATCCTTCTGAAATAGTTTTTTGTTTATCATTAAACTTCATTACTATTCCATATCCGCCTTTCCCAGGGTTACCAGAGCAAGCGCCATCTGTATAAATTTGAATAATTTTCATAAAGCAAATATAAAATAATTTTTTAATATATACAATATTATGAAGAATATAAAAAAGTTTAATGAGTTTGTAGATTTACAAAATGAGGGAGTTAAAGACTGGGTAGCTGGTGCTGGACTTTTAGCATCTACACTTTTGCCTAATAAAGCAACTGCCGGTGTTGAACCTGGTGATACTTTACATAAAGTTACTAAAAGTAAAAGTGAGATGGAACAATTGGTTAAATATAACCATTGGACTTTAGACTCAACAAAGGTTGATACTTTATATCAAATAATAAAAAAGAAAGCTCCTGAGACTAAAATCTATTCAGATACTATCACTTTTGGAGTTGATGGTGAATTATTTTTAACTGGTAAGTTTGAGTTGAATAGTACTGTTATTAGTGGTATAATGGATGATATAAATAGTATTGGTGAGAAGGGTGGTACTATAACAGACTTTCAAATTGAATCATCAACTGATAAAGAGCCAATTAAAATGGGTAATGATGTACTCGCTCAAAAAAGAGCTGATGTCATTAAAAATGAATTAATTAAGAATGGAGTAGATCCGAGTCTCATTTCTATTCAGACATTACCAGAACAAGGTCCTGATTTATATAAATCTGGTATGAATTCTGATGAAAGAGTTGAGGCTAGAAAAAAAACATCCGAGTTTAGATATGTTAAAGTAAGAATAGTTTATATTTTAAATGGTGATGTTGATTTACCTGCTGAATATGATACTATTATGAATAGTAAAAAGACTTATTATTTAAGTAAACCTGTTACGGTTGGTACTATAAAGCCAAGAAGGCTTAAAAATCATTTTAAAAAGACTACTGTTAGTTTACCGATTAAAAATACAAAAAGAAGTAATGGTAGAACTGATTGTCCAGACTGGGGTGGTAAAAAAGGATGGTGGAATAGTAAAAAACTTGGATACGAATAGTATCCAATTTATTTAAAGTTCATAGTTGATAATACTTCATACATTTTAATCATTTTACCATTAAAACCTTTTGTTTCTCTAAGTATTTTAGAAGAAGATCCTACAAATTTATATTTAGGTGATATTAAAATTTTATTATGTTTCTCTGAAGATTTCCAAGATTTTATAATTTCTATCGCTAAGATTGAATCTACATCTTTCTCATTTATATCAATTTTGACAACTACTCTATTAACAACTTCGGCTCGAATAAAATTTTCTGAGTGAAAAATTGTATTCTTCACTATCAACATTGAGTCTGTATTCTTTTCAGAAACATTAAAACAATCTTTAGTAAAAGAAACTGGTTGTAAATTTAAAGAAGTTCGGTAAGAGTTTAGTTCTTTCAACACTAAACTATCTAATCTGGTTTGTGAGTAAACTACCTGAGTTAACAACAACAATATGTATAAAATCTTTTTCATATATCAAATATAATAAAAAATTTTTAGTTTACAAATTATTTCCAAAATATTTGAATTCCTAATATCAGTGCTGATAAGAAAAGACAAACTCCTGTTTTTAATGTTATACCTTCCCCAAAAAGTATTATTGATAAAACTGAGAAGACTATTATTCCAATTGAAAAGCCTATTAATCTACTAGGCCATATTTGACCATCACCCCAAGCAACTAAATTTTTAACAGACATCATAAATACCCAAGAGATAGGTGCTCCCATCATTAGAACCCAAAATTTATGATCTTGTAAAAATTGATATTTTAAACTTCCTTGTATTTGAAAAAATATTAAAATTTGTGCTATCGTTCCCCAAAAAATCCCCCAAAATAAATTCATTAGTTATATATTAATTTTTAGTTTTTATTCTTTCAGCTGCTCTTTTATAAGCGTTTAATTCATTTTGTAAAGATTCTCTATCTTTATGATTTCTTGGTAGTTTATCTAATTGTTCTTGTCTTAACTTAATCTTTTCATTTAGTTTATCTAAACGAGGATTACCCGTAGTTGTTTCTTGTTTAGGTTGAGATCTTTTTTGTTCTTGATTATGTTCTCTTTTATAATCATTATACTTTTTGTCCCAATCATATTGGTTATATGTTCTATAATTGTTGTTGGATGGTCTTCTTTGTGAATTTCTAGCGATATCCAAGAATATATTTAATACTCTATGGTATTGTTGAGAATTTAATTTATAAATTCCAAGTGTACTACCAATTCGATCACTCAAAATGATAAAATTATTTAATGAACCTGAGGATAATTTAAGTCTATAACCATTTTCGAATTTATAATAAATTAGATCGCTAGTAATAATATTGATTTTATCACTATATGGATTAGCATTAAAGTCTTTAACTAATAAGTTGATTATCTTATTAGACTTTCTTTCGTCTTCATCTGATTTTTCTCTTTGACGGTTTTTATAATCTCTATAAGATTTATCAAAATCCTCATACGGATCACTGTTATATTCATAAGAATTGAAACTGTTTCTATACTTACTCTCCTTTTTATTACTCTCTTTTTCCTCAGGTTCACTTTCCAAATAATTGGTTATTAAAATAAACACTGATAATATTATAATAACAAAAATTATAAATTCCATAATAATATTTTTTTACAAAAATAAAAAAAGATTTTAATTTTTAATATATAAACTATGAGAAAAATTAAACTATTTAGTGAATTTTTAAAAGAGAGTTTAGAAATTCCGGTTGAGTATATTGACTTTGTTCAAATGTTGAAAGATCATGGTATTGATACAGATTTATATGGTACTGGTACTTATAAAACAATTGGACATCTTTGGCAAGAAATAAAAGAAGGTGAAACTGATTTAACTGATGAAAATGGTCAGTTGATGAGAAAAGTACAATTTGTCGGTGCTAGAATTCTTTATAAGAAAGATGGTGGTTGGTTAAGACTTTATGAAGAGAAACAACTATTCAAAGATGGTAGAGAAAGAAGAAGAACTCACATGCCTTATTCGGCAGCTGAAAAGTTTAAAGCTGGTGAAGATCCAAAAGAAGTAATCATCAGAGGTATGAAAGAAGAATTGGGTATTGATATAACTAAAGATCAATTTGCTTTTTATAATAAGAAAGAAATACAGAATGATGATGATTATCCTGGGATTATTTCGACTCATACTGGTTATGAATTCTTAGTTATATTAAATGATAGTCAATATATAGAAGAAGGTTACATAGAAAGACAAAAAGACAAAGATGTTTATTTTACTTGGAGACCAGTTGAGAAATCATTAAAAGAATCAAAATTATTTTTAGTATTAGAAAAATATAATAAATTATGAAAAAATTTTCCGAAATAAATGAAGCTAAATTCTTTTCAGCGGATCCAAGTATTATTAAAAAATACGCTGCTAGAATAATACCATTTTACATAACTGGTGAGTTAGTTTGTAAAGATACAAAGTTAATTGATGAGTGGTTAGAGATGAATAAAAATAATCAAAAACATCAAAATGAGAATATTGTTTGTGATTTGGAGATAATGGCAGTTAAAGCTGTTTTGGATTATAGTCCTTTAACTCAAAGTGGATATAGTGTTTTATTTAATGAAATAGATAATAAATGTCCTAAATTAGAAAGATTTATAAGAAATTTAGTAATCAACTTTAAAAAATAGTTTGGATTTTTTATATTAAGAAATTATTATTTCTGATATATACCTTTAAAAAAATCCAAACAAATGAAGTACAATCGACCTTAATAAGGTTTCACTTAACGACTTAAATCTTGTCGGTGGTAAAAACGCATCTCTTGGTGAGATGATTCAAAATCTAAAGACGTTGGGAATAAAAGTTCCTAATGGTTTCGCAATTACAACAGACGCATACCACGATTTTATCAAGTATAATAAACTTGATGAAAAAATAACTAATCTTGTTTCTGATATAGATGATAGTGATATCAACTTACTTAGAAAAACTGGATTAGAAGTAAGACAATTAAGTTCCTCTTTTTTTATTCTTCTACTTTTTCAATTATAGTCATTAAATTATATTCTCTTGAATCTCTTCTCGAATCTTCATATGAATCATATGTTTTGTCTTTGGTAGATGTATATATGAATGTTCTTTTTATAGATATTGCTTGTCTTTTCGTATCATACATACCTAACTCTAAAATTGGGTCTAAACCATTATCATAATAAACTCTCCACATAAAAACTTTTTTACTTTATACTATATATTTAAAGAAAATATTACTATATTTACATGTTAAATTAATATATAGATTATGATTAATTGGGATAATTATAAGATTGGTCAAGAACTAAATCTTAAAATAGTAGCCACTAATTCAGTAGCAAACTTAAAAGTTAAAATATCTGATTTTGAATGGGCACCTAATAGAACATTACATCTTTCTGATGTAGAAGTTATTGAATCTGATGTGGAAGATTATCACACAGGTGACTTGTTAAGACTACCGATGATAGTAAAAGATGAATGTTTTAAATTCTTAGTAGTAACGCACTATAAATCTTACAAAGAAGTAGTAAAAGAAGGATCAATTTGTTTAAACTAATCCTTTTTTAAAATTTTATTAAGTTTCCATTCTCTAAGTGCGGCTGGAACTTTTGAATAATAATTTTCATGTATAGAAAATGTTAGGTTTTCTTTACCATTCTTTATGGTTATAAAATAAACATCACCTATTCTATTTTCTCGTATAAGTTCATAATCAAAGAAGTTAATATAAACCTCTTCGATTTCTCCATAAACACTTATTCTAAACTTATCCATTTAAAATTTGTTCTAATTTAATATCTCTTTTGGTTGCTTCATCAGCAATCAGTTTAAGTTCTTTAATATCAACCCATTGACCATTCAAAAAATCAATTATACCATTTCTATTTGATTTATCTCTTACATAATTATCCGTACCTGATATATCTTCAACTTTGACTTTAGCTTTTGTATCAGAAACATTCAAAAGTGATACTTCATAATAAACAGTGAACGTATTACCTGATGAATTTTCTTTCAAATCTAAAATATGAAGACATTTATCACCAATTCCTAATTTATAAACATCTTTCTTAACTTTAGATTTCAACCTTTCTATTTCAACATTCTTACTCTTTACTTTAATTAAAAGTAAAATTGTTGATGATATTGTAAATATAAATCCTGTTATAGCAAATGCGAAACTCATAATTATTTTTTAGACATTAACTTAATATTATCGGTTGTTGCTTCCATCATTTCATGAATTGCTTGATGATAAGCAATAAACGCTTTATGAAACTTTAGATTGTTCTCCATAATTTTAGAGTTATTCTCCATCATTTCTGTCGCATTTTTAGTTAAATTGTTGAATAGATCAACTGGATTTGTGAACTTTTGATCATTAAAAGCTTTTTGCCACATATCCATCATTTCTTTAAATTGTTCCATCTTGTAGTATATTTTCTATTTTTTTATTTCTTATTTCATATAAAGGTTTAAAACGCCACATAGGGTAAATGTCATAAAAACTCATATCGTTTTTTATGACACTACCATGTTTAAAAGTATCAATTTGATCTAATGTGTATATCTTACCTATTGTTAGGTGACGTTCTACTCCTTTATTATCAATACACAATAGTTTCATTACTCTAAAACATCATTAATTCTTTCATTTCTGAAAGATTGTAAATCTATTTCAGTTTCAACATATTCATAGAAACTAATAGTAACCATACTTGCGTATTCATTAGACTCTTCTTCATTAGCACTTGGATGTAACATATAATCTACATCTTCACGCCATCTTGTTTGGATTTCACCATACTTCTCACGTAGTTTTCTATTGAATGCTAAAAATGTATCTTCATCAACACTTAAAACATCTTCCATGTCGTAGGCATAGTCTCGTAGAGAAACTTTTTTATATTCAGAAATATTAAGTTCCTTAACTTTATTTTTAGCACCTTCAAGGTCAAATGTAACTAATGATGGACTACCACCTTCTGAGTCAGAGTAAATCTCATCGTTGTACTCAAAACCCTTTTGTAAAATAACGTAACTTTTCATATTATTTGTTTAATTCAGTAATTAATAAGTCTGCGAAATGAACTGCGCTTTTAGATAACTCGGAAACATCAATTTCATTACTTGATATTAATAAACCATTTAATATCTCTAATGCCATCTTTTCTCGTTTAGTCATTTCTGATGCTGGTCTACTTCCCATTTGCTCAATTCGCAATTTGTTGTTTTCTTCAATTGTACTCATGTTATTTAAAATATTTAATAAGTTTAATGTCACAAATATAATAAAAAAGATCCATTTTTACAATGGATCTTTACCAAAAACAATTACATCAACTTTATTTTGAATTTTTGAAAGTGGTGGTAAAATAACTTTATCAACAACCCATCTCTCAATCATCATATTTGGATCTTTTCTAGCATTGTGCTTAAGTGGTAATTTATCAATCTTTTACCACCTTTTGACAAAGAAAAATAATAGTTTATATTTATACAAATATAATAAATTATTTTCTGTTCTGTTGTAAAAACTTTAAGTAATTTTCATTTCTTATGTTTTTCATTTTAACTATTAGTTTGTCCCACTCTAACATTAAAGATTCTGGTATCTCTATACCTTTCATCTCAAACTCTTTAAGTATTTCTTCTTTAGTGAAACTACATTCAACAATACCTTCAGTCCATTGTTTAACCCATAAACCCCAACCTTTTTTACCACTGATTACAGCTTTAAGTATATTAGGGTGTTTTGTTCTTGGATTTACAAACTTAAATCTACCGTTGTCATATTCTCTAAACGCAAACTTAGCTTCAGAACCGTTTTTGACGTAATCTACTTCGAAATTAGAACCACAAAAAGTTATTAAACCAGTTCTATAAATTTTGAAATAAAACTCAAACATTTTATTAAAATTATCTGAGTATTTTTTTAATTTTCTATCGTTTCTAGAACCTACCACTTCCAGTGATTTTTTTATTCTAGTTAGCTTATCGCCTCCAACTCTTTCATATAATTTATTTTATTTTTAGTGGAGAATACCGGAATCGAACCGGTCACCTCTTGTCTGCCAGACAAGCGCTCTAGCCAAATGAGCTAATTCCCCAATTAAGTAGAGAAATTTAGATGAGTGTGTTTTTACTATGCTATCCATTACACCACCACCGCATTATTTTTATTTGAGCGGTGACCAGGACTCGAACCTGGATCAGTCGTTTGAAATACGAAGTAACACTCGTTCTTTACTACTACTTTGAGCGAGAAATGAGATTCGAACTCACGACACTCTGGTTGGTAACCAGATACTCTACCACTGAGCTATTCTCGCAATTACAAAAGTTAAACTTTCAACTTTTGTTTTCTTTTTCTTTTGATCATCTTCATTATGAATTTGAATACATGATCATTTGCATCCTTTCTTAATTTTACCTTTGATGATTCGAAACTTCCCGTTAATACTTCTTTACTTTTTTTCATTTGTTTCATATTTTTATTTTTTGTGTGGAGCTAGGGGTGTACGATACCCCATCTCCGCATTGCAAGTGCGGTATGTTAGCCAGTTGTCACCATAGCCCCAAATTGAAGGAAGACTAACCTTCGTTGTAACTTAAAGTCTTTTTGAGCAGGTAGTGGGATTCGAACCCACGATGTGAACCTTATCTGACCGGATTGGAAATCCGGAGCCATCGACCAACTAGGCGACACCTGCATGTATTTCTCTATGACAATTAGAACAAACTAAAATACATTTATCTAATTCATTTTTTATTCTATCCCAAGAAAGATTATATTTCCCGGAGATTGTAAAATCTTTTTCACTCGGATTGGTATGATGAAAATCAAGTGCTTGAATACATTTATTATACCCACATAAAATACATTCACCACCTTTATACTCAACCGATTTTATTTTTAACATTGTTCTTCTTTTCAATCTATAAATTTTAGAATTTTTTTTAGCTGCATCACTATCAACCCTCTTAATATCAGCATGTTTAATTACTGTTGTTTCTGAAATTCCAAAATATATAGATGTTTCTTTTTTTGTGTGTGTTTTATAATATTCTTTTAATTGTAAAATTTCATCTTCATTTAACTCTTTATATTTTTTTAATCCAATATCACTTAGTCCATTTTCCTTACACCATTTTGATACTATTGATTTTGAACATTTTAATATTTCACTTATTTTATTTAAACTGAATCCATTTTTTCTCAATTCAATTATTTTACTTTCCAAACTCATATACTTTCCAATTCTTTCTTATATATATTAAAGTATATGGGTTCTCACCCAAAATGTCGATAGGGTGGGATTCGAACCCACGTTTTCAACTTCCCGCTACGGATATTCAATGTATAAGATTGAACCGGTACCTATCGTTTTAATTCTTTTCGTGAATCACTCGGTGGATTTTGATAGACCAGTAGACCACTTACTACCTGTTTCTTATTATAACTTTATAAATGTTTCACTCTTAATTGATTTACTAATCCATCTAGCTAATTCAGAACCTCTAATTTCAGCTTCAAATCTAGTTGTGCCTAAATCTTCTGATAAAATAACAGTTTCTACTTCATACATAGATAAACCACTTTCATCATTAAATGTTGGTCCTTCTTGTGTTGTTGATATTGGGAATTGGTATAACTCACCAAATACTTCAACATTGTAATATAAATTACCAGCGATATAGTGACTGAATCTTGCCATTGTTTTAGACTTCATTAAGTCTTTTTTTACTTCTACTTCATTAAACATAATCATTTATTTTTTATTTGTTGGAAGGGAGGGATTCGAACCCCCGTACCCGTTAGGGAGCGGATTTACAGTCCGCCGCATTTAACCACTCTGCCACCTTCCAGTTTTTATTTCATTTTATTTTTTTAATCTTCCCAATTCCCATCCTTCAGGGATTATCTCATTTTTTTTTATTTTTTTATTCTCATACCCATTTGTTATCCAACAAGTTCCAAATTGAGAATTATTCTCACCTTTTTGAATTTCACTCAACTTTTCACTTATCTTAATTTTAGATTCTTGTGAATGTTTTTTACCACTGAAACCTTTACTATTTAAATTATTTTTATTACCTTTTAGTTTATTTGATATTTTTTTTATCCAATTATCTTTAAAATCAATATCTTTCCTTTTTTCATTTAGTCTATCATTACCAGCTTTAGAACATTTCATTTGATGTTCCTCATCTTTAAATCCACCACTACCACCAACTCTCAAATTCATACAAAGAGTTTCATTTATTAGATTTGATGTAATAAGATCAATTTCCGCTTTTATCAGTTCATCTCTATTATCATAAAATTCCAATATTTCAATTTTAAAATTCTCTTTACCATACTTTCTTATTGAGTATCTTAATTTTTTACCAGATCCCAAATATCCATCGTTTAAATTATTTGTACTGTGCATACCATAATAATAATTATGATTTATCAAATTTGTCGTTTTATACAAATAGTGATAACATTTAATTTTTCTTGGCATTTTTAAATTTTATTTTTATTTATATATTAAATATAATAGTACAAAAATGTCTAAAGTGGGAGACGTGAGACTCGAACTCACCTGCTAGGATTTTACAGATCCGGCCGTCACCATAACCCCTCCCAAGTATAAACTAAAAAACCCAACTGATTTTGTCAGTTGGGTTTCATAATATTTTTTTATTAAAATATATTATAATACACTTTTACTGACAATAGGTAATCTATACCCCGCCTCATAAGCCTCGTAGCCTCTCGCTTCTATTGATATGTTAACTATTGTTCTCATTGTATATTTTTTTAATTGTTTTTATTTTACTCTACAAAGATACGGAAGTTTTTTAAAACACCAAATCTTTTTATATTTTTTTTAGTAGCGGGAGCTGGATTCGAACCAACGACCTCAAGGTTATGAGCCTTGCGAGCTACCAGACTGCTCTATCCCGCGATGTAAGTATATATATTAAAAAGTTTTTCTTCCTTTTTAATTTTTATGATATTTTTTTGAAAAAGTTTAAAAAAACTTTATATTTTTTTATAAATATATACAATATGGATGATTTAGTAAGAAAAATTGGAGTTGAAAAGATAAAAGTTTTTGAAAAAGACCTTGATTACTTTATTGATTATTATAAAGATAAAGCTTTATCACAAGGATATAAAGGTGATTTAAAATTTAAAAAAGAGGGTCCAAATATTATTATATTTGTTAAACTTATTTATGAGGATAATAATTCTTCTGAATATAAATAGTTTCACCTAATCTATATTTATTCACACTAAAAACAAATGTATCACCACAATCTGTTACTATTGTATATTTAGGTTTTACATCTAAAGTAGATCCGACTTCTTCTTCAATTTGAGTTACTACACATTCTTTAAACTCAACTTTTGGTTTATTTGAATGATAACAACCACTTATAATTAAAGTTAATATAAATAATAAATGTTTCATAATTTATATATTTAAATTTAAAAATCTATTAAATCTTTCTTTCGCTGTTAATCCTATTAATTTATTATCACTTTTCATATTTCTACTTTCCCAAATATGAACTGCCATCTCAGGTGAATTCTCATCAATTTTTGGATTTGTTGATATATTATCTGAATCATAGTATGGATATAAATATCCAAATTTCATACCTATGTCTAAAAGATGCCAGAATAAAAAGTAGTATGGTTCTTTATCTTCTATAAAAGAATAAGGTCCAATAATTTTATGTGGATATTTAAAATTATCCTTGTACTCCTTTTTACATTTTATATCAGCAGTAACATTCCATCCAACTAATCCTTGTTTTAGTTTTAACTTATATCTAAGATTAGACATATTGTATTTAATCTTATTTAAATTATCGACTTTTCCAAATAATAAGAATGGATTTATTATTATTGGATTTGTGTTTCTAAGAGGATGATATCCATCTGGACAACCTATATAATCATAATTATCAAGAAGTGATAAAGTTTTTATTATTTCTTCTTTATTTGTTAAAAAACAATCTTCGTCTAATAGAATGAAATATTTTTCGTTTCTATCTTTTATCTCATTTATCCAATAAAACATAGAGTTTGGCCATTTTTGTATATCTCTCCCATCAATTAATATATGTTCAGATTCAGGAAACATATTTTTTATTATATTTCTTTGAACCTCTAAACACTCACTAAATAGTGTAGTAGTAACAAAAACTATATCTCTATCTTCCATATCTTTTTTATTTTTTTTCTTCTCTTCATTTGTAAAAAGTTAAGCTTCATAGTAAAACTATTTGGATATAATGAAGCGAAGTCAAAATTTATCATTTTCCATTTATCTTCCATATATCTTTTTAATTTTAATTTTACGATCGTGTGCTTTCATTAAAGATTTACTTGCCTTTAACCATCTTTCTATATAATCTTGATCACCAGACTCAAGATCAATATTAAAGTATTTTCCTGAATTACCATATGATGGTAACACTCTTATGCTATTATATAAGTTTGGATCAAATGTTTTCATATTTTTGGTGTTAATTTTCTAAAGTCTGTTAGTACGTTATTATGTAATTGCTTAAATTCATTTTCTAATTCTTCCCAAGTCCAAATTTTACTCTTTATCTTATCCCAAATAAAGTTAGCACAAGTAAAATCATTTATTTTACCAGTTTCAACTATTTGTGAAGAAAACATTGGTATTCTTAAAGAGTGATATAAAGATTTAACACCAATGTTGTATTCATCAGCAACTGTTAACTTCTTTTTACACTTTACCCAACTATTTGAACTAACATGAGAAGTAGCGTGTCTTAATTTTTTTAAATCTAATTTTAGATCAAACTTCATATCTTCTTTCAACTTGGCCCAATCTGGAGCAAAATAACATTCTAAGTTTTTTGGCATATGCCAGTCTAAGTCGGCTTTAAACTTATCAGGAGTGTAAATATGAATGTTATATAAATCAGTTTTAATTTCAATTGATTCAACTGAGTTCTTACCAACAATAACAACATCCCAATCAGAATTATCTGAATGAGTGCCGTAAATTCTACTACCAAATATTATCACATTTAATATTCGAGATTGATGTAAACCAGAAGCTTCTATAATATCATTCAAAATTTTATTCTCATCCATATAACAAATATATTAAAAATATTTAATATATATTATTTTGGCTTTAGATTTTTTATATATAATAACATGAAATATACAATTAATGATACTAAATTTTTCCCAAAAACAAATGGGGTATATAAAATATCTTTCACCAACTCAATTAATGGAAAAGTTTATATAGGGAGTGCTTCTGGTGGATATGGATTTTATACTAGATGGAAATCACATATTTCAAGTTTAAAAAATAAAAAATCAGGAAATACAATATTGCAACTAGCAACAAATAAATATGATTTAAGTAATATTATATTTGAAGTTTTGGAATTTTGTGAAAAGGATGATTGTCTAAATAGAGAACAGTTCTATATAGATAAATATAACTCTTATAATTATGGGTATAATGGAAGACCAAAATCATCAAATAATGGTTGCTTACCAATGAAAAAAGTAACAAAAGATAAAATATCAGATAAATGGAAAATAAAACGAGATTTTTATGTGGGTGAAGTTAGAAGATTGTATATTAATGAGAATAAAAATACTAGGGAAATATCAGATATTTTGAATATAAGTAGAACTTTTATTCAAAAAATATTCAAAGAGAATGAAATAGAACCTAGAAAAAATTTTGGTCTCCAAAAGGTAAGATTTTACCAATATAAAGACGGAATTTTAATAAAAGAATGGGATTCGATAAATGATTGTGTGATTAGAAATTCATTCAATTCTAATGGTATTAGAATTGTTTTAAATGGTCAATGTTTTTTTTACAAAAACTTTCATTTTAATTATTTAAAACTAGATGTAGATGAGATAAATAAATTAGAAAATGAATTTAAAATTAAATCAAAATGTAGAAAATATTATTATATTAACTAGTCATTCCCATCTAATAATTTATTTAATTTAATATCTCTCATAATACTTGGATCTAAACTTTCTAAAATACCTTCTACACAATCTTGACAGATTATCATAACATGATTCTCCAATGTTCTTATACTAGCACATCTTACATTGTAAGAATCACAACCATCGCATATTTTGTTTTCTTCAACAAACATTAGTGATGCCTTTTCAACTCTGGGTCTATCAATAAACTTATCTAAGTGTATTTTTCTCATTAGTCTAATAAATTATTTAACTTCAACTCTCTTATAATTCTTAAATCAAAAATTAAGGTCTCATAAGTTGAATATTTATAAGTTTTACCACCATCATAAGAATAAGTATCATACTCTTTGTTATATTTAACAAGTGTATAGTCTAATGGTTTCAATAACTTAAGCTTATAAAAACTACCATCACCTGGTATGTATATTACTTGAAAAGCATAGACACCATTATTTACTCTTCCTTCAATGTCATCTAATATTTCATCGCTATATACTATACTACCCTTGATGAAAAAATTAGTAATTGTATCTCTTATGTAACTTTTTAGTGTCATTTTATTTTATTTTATTTTACAAAGATAAAAAAACCTCAGATAAATCCGAGGTTTTTTTATTAATTTAATTTTTCAAAAAAATCATCATCAGTATCATTTTTAACTGTTGATTTTTTTATTGGTCTTTTACGAATCTTCTTTTTTGTGGAGAGTTGCTTTTCAATAGCTGATGTTTCATTTTTTTCAACTTCTTTCTCTTCAACTTTTTCAGAAGCCCAAAACTTTTTTAGTTGTGCTGATAAGCTATGAATTTCTTCAATAGTTAGATTAGCTTTCTTAGAGTTAATTTCAACTGTACAAGCAACAACGTTACCTTCGATATATCCTTTTTTTGGATCTACTCTATCAATTGAAAAGATATTTGTTGTGTCATTAAATTCAACATTAGTGTAGTAACATCGGGTATAACTCATTAATCTTTTTGTTGTCTCAAAAGTTAGGTTATACTCTAAATTTCTAGATGTTGCACTTTGTTGAAGGTTTATCATCTTTCTAGCAACTTCAATATCTTCTATTTTTCTCATTAATTATTTTTATTTTTTGGAACTATTTTATACCAAGTTCATCCAACCTATTATCTCTAACAAAAGATTTATCAGTTTCTTTAATATGGTTCCAAACCATTTTTAAAGAAAGATCGGCTGCTTGTTTTTCCATCTTTTTTTCGGACTTTTTAGTAAGTCTTTGTAATCTAGAATAAACACCAAAGTAAGGAAAATATAATTCTAATTTTGTAAAACCAATTTCAAATAATGAAATTTTATAATTTCTAACTCGTATCATATCATCTTCAATAAAATCAATTTTACTTGAGTGATATGTAATTGATTGTCTACCAAGCGATCGTGTTTTTTTACTACTCCAATCCAAATTAGAATCAGAAAGTACGCTATAAACGTACTTTCTGATATTTTTCCCAACATTTTCCATTTTAGTCATTTCTTAAAATATCATCTAATCTTGCGTCTCTCAACTCAGATATAAGATTATTCAAATCGTGTTTTTCGATCAACTTTATATTTATATCTTCATTAGTAACTAAGTTTATAATTACTCCTTGTGAATCTTCTACTTGATGTAAGATATAATCTCCAAAGTCAAAGTTAGTTGATAATGTATCATCTTCTAATTGAGCTGCTACTTTAATTTCACCTTTGAAACCAGTTACTAAAACAGCTTCAACACCCATATCACCTTCAGCCTCAAATTCTTTAATCCACTTTTGATATGTTTTAAGTGACATAAATGATACGTGACCTTCAGTTTCAAAAGAAGAACCCCAATTTGATAATTTTACTGGTTCCCCATTTAGTTGAAGATCTGCTGAATAGTAATCATCAGTGATTTCAATATCTCTACCATTATAATCGGCTCCTAAGATTACAAAGTTAGTAGGAGTATCATATGTTTCATATGTTTTATAATCACCCTCTACACTCTTATTCACATTAGATTTGACTCTACATGTTAATGGAGTAATGTCATGATCCTCAATTAAATTAACTTTTTGACCCTCTGGGATATTCAACAAGATTTGACGAATTCCTGGTTTATTCTGAATATACTCTTCTTTTAAGATAGAACTATCAGTAATCCAACCATCTTTCCCTTTAATACCAATCTCTAATTTACCAGTGAAGTTTGGTAAGAATAGTGCTTCATATACACCAGATAAGAAATCAACTTCATCTTTATCTAAACTTGAGATAAATGATACATATTCTTCTAACGTGATAACTGAGATAGAACCAGCAGTTTCGATTTCAGTAAACGCTTTCATCTTTTTACCACCACGTCTAATATCAAGAGTAGCAAGTCCATCGTTTATTGATAAGGCTTCTTTAAACTCTTTATCTTCGTGTGAAGAAGTACCTAAAACAACTAAGTTTGTTGGTGTTAAATACTCATTTAAAGTGATAAATGATTTTTCAGATTTAGTCTTACTTTCAACTTCATTAGTAGAAACTTCAACAACGTCATTGAAATCTTCATCTGTAACATCAGTGGTATCAGTGACAATTGTAAACTCTTCTTCTTTTTGCTCATAAGAGTTAGAACCAGTTAGTTTATCAAACTCAACGTTTTGTTCAAAACCTTTTCTAATCATCTTATCAGTAAGTTGATGCCAATTTAATTTACCTCTATATTGAATAACTTGGCGACCATCTACCTCTGATGGTTCAAATTTACCGACCGGATCAATTAATTTGATTTTATTTAAAATCTCAATAGTAAGTTCAACTTTATTAAAGTCATTCTTATCACCAAAGTAGATATTATAGTAACCACCAGTCAAGTAATCAAAAAGTACATCTTTTTTCAACTTCATGATATCTGCTATTCTATCAACAATCTCACGATTGGATTCATCTAATCCAGTTTCTAACTTTAATTCCTCAGAAACTCGGAATACATAACCATTTGGTTCTTCAGTTGGTTTTAAAGTTTCTAAACGTGTTTCTAAAACTTCCAACTGTTCCGTAGATTCTTTTAACTTAGCCTCAGCTTGTTTAACTTCAGATTTGTACTTAGCGATATCTTTGTGTTTCTCAACAACTCTATCTTCTAACTCAACGATTTTTCTTTCGTTCATTTTACGAAATTGCTCTTCCATATAACTTTCATTCGCTGATTTAAGAGCTTCGTTTGGAGCTGGTGGATTTTGTACCGTTTCTAAAATGATTTCAACATCTTTTTCAGATAGTTCTAAATTTTCTTCAACCAAATCATTATCATCATCAGAAAATAACATATCTAAAATAGATAAACCTTTCTCAGATACTTCTACTTTTTCTTCTTCTTGATCAAATAATGATGCTAAAACATTGATAGGTTTCTCATGTTCAACTTCTAAGAAACATGGATTACCATCAATATCAGTAAATCTCAAACCACTAACTACGAATTTTTGAGCATAACCAGTAACATCTGTTGCATCAATATCAGCGATCAATCGCTTAATCATATCATCATCAGTAAGATTTGTTCCTTTTTGCTCTTCAAAATTGATTGTACCTTCATCACAAATAGTTACTTTAAAGATAACATTGTCTAAAAGACCTGATAGTTTACCACCATCAATGAAAGCAACGTCTCTAATAAAACGCACTCTCGCTCCATTTACAGATGATACAAAGTTTAAAAATTTTCTTTTTGGTTTAAACTTACCGATAATTGGTTCAGTTTTTACTTCTTCTAATGAATTGTTTTCTAATTCGCTCATATTAATTTACAGTTTTAATTATACAAATATACTAAATTTATTTTAATCATGTAACATCATGATATATTATATACCTAAATTATTTAATTTTTTTTCTCTTAATAACATTTTAAGATATTCATCTGTTGGTTTAAAATGAATTGGGTGTGCTGTTATTTTTTCCTTTACAAATCCTCCTCCATATGAAATAAACTTATGTAGTATTAAGTTGTAGAATTCACCAACAAGTTTTTCATAACCAATTACTTCAAATTTAATATCTTCATATCTTTTGAAATAGATATTGTATTTCACACATTTCATTCCAATTGGATACCACTTTTGTAGTATTTCTAATTGTAGGTCTATCGAGGTATGATTAAATCTCAAAGCGTTTTCCTTTGAATAAGTATAGTTCCAATTATTCAACGCCTTTTTTCCGTATGTGCTCATATTCTTCTGTTATAAATGAATAGGGGTACCATTTTATTATAGACATCATAAAGTCTTCAGCTTCGTCTCTATCTATGAAACTACCAACTTTTAATTTCCAATAAGGTCTGTCAAAATAAATAATAGATTCCATATCTGGGTGGTACGTATCAAATTGTTCCTTTTTTTTAAGTATTATATCTTTTTTATTTACTTCAAAATAAAGTTGAATTTTATAAATTTTTTGAGGTTGATTAGATTTTCTATTGATTAAAGAATCTATTTTTTTAGACATAGTTATACTTATACCACCATGATACTTAGTTGTATCTTGTGAGTAAATAATATTTGTTAATAATAAAAGTATAACTAATAAAAATCGCATATGATATTTTTTACAAATATAAAAATTATTCTAAAATAGAACTAATTTTTTCATCTCTATTTTCTTCAAGTGGTTTTATTTCATTAAATAAAACAAGACGTAATTTACTATCCGGTAATGGACTCAATGATATATTAACTGTACTACCAGAAGATGATGTATAAAATGATGGTGGTGTATTACTATTAATTTCAATCATTTTAAAATATTCATAATTAAAGGGAATAGTATTTGATGATAGAGTATCTATCGTATAAAAAGAAAATGTTTTATTCTTATTTGAATACTCTTGTTCCAAGGGAAGTTCATATACAATATGAAATGAAAAGTTAATTATATAAACATCTAATAATTTAGAATATGGTTCTACTTGAAATGAATAATAATCTGTATATTCATTAAATGTAACTGATTGGATTTTTATTTTTTTCATAATTTATTTTTTATCTCATTGATAATAAAACTAATACTTTCTTTAGTAGATGGAACTTCAACAAAATCAATATTATGTTTTAACATAAAATCTTTTATTTCTTTATCCTTTTCAATAGCCTCTTCTAAAGTTTGCATTCTACCATTTGGATTATAATCTCCTACTCTTGTTAAAAAAAAGTTAAGATTATCAAACTTATTATACTCCGAAATAACCAATTCTTTTAAGTATCTAGTTCTATCAGCATCATAAACACAACCCATTGGTATAGGTGAGTCTGTTATAACAACTTGAACTTTACCATCTAAGTTAAAATGTTTTGAGTATTGTTTACCAAATAAATAGATTTGATTGTTTAGTTTAGTATAAGACTCTTCCCATACAATCTGTTTGGCGTATTCTGAAACCAATTCACAATCAATTTTATTCCATTTTAATTCAGCGAATATAGATGCAGCCATTGTACTTTTACCAGTTCCGGGACCAGCCCATAAATTTATATGTATAGTTTTCATATAAATTATAAAGCTATTTATTTAAAAAGTTTAGTCTAAGTGATGGGACTCGAACCCACATAGAACTTTTACATTCATTCCTGATCCCAAATCAGGTCGGCGACCAATTGCCTACACACCTAGTTGTTGGAATTATTTTACTCTATTCCCAAAGAGTACCTTTTACCGCCAAACAGTTACTTTGTGCGGTCTATGAGGGAATCGAACCCTCACCATCTGATAGACAGTCAGATATCCTAACCATTGGACCAATAGACCTTATTTGTAGGGTAGACCGGACTCGAACCGACACTATGTCCTCATCCCAAATGAGGCGGCCTACCAATTGGCCAACTACCCTATAATGTGAATTATTTTTACTCTATTCACAAAGAGATTATATTTTGTTGTGAAGATAGGACTCGAACCTATATTTTTCATCTTCAAAGGATGATGTCCTGCCATTAGACGACTTCACAATTTTAATTTAATTCATTTTCATATATTTTTATCCATTTTCTTATAGCATTATCACTAACACCATATTTTCTACCAGTTGAAGAGTATCCATTTTTTATAATTTCTGCCTTTAAAACTTCATAACTCGGTCTTTCCACTTTTCTACGACTTAATCTAACTTTACTTTTCTTTTTTATATCTTTTTTTCTACTAATATTTTTACCACAATGAGTTTCTAGTCCAGCATTACAGTTAGGACAAACTATTCTCAAATTTTCTAATCTATTATCATTATATACACCATTTATATGGTCTAAAATTAGAGAGATTTTCATACCATTCCAATTTTCATCCTGACCACAAATCTCACATACTCTATTTTTAAGACCATCTTCATATAATCTATTTTTTAAGTGTGTTCTTGAATAGGTTGAATTTTCCACCAAAACTAAGGATAGATCAATTTTACTATTTCTCATCTTATTTACCATAACCTCCCATTTCTGAGTGAAGTGAGAAGTGTCAATGTTGTATATTTCTAAATACTTTTTTATTGTCTTAAAATTACCACCAGCACTTCTTAGTCCAATGTTTTCAAGAGCTTCTTTTAAGCTATTAGATTTTTTTACTATTTCTTCTAATAAATCTTTTTCCCATTTTATTTTCATATGTATTTTTATTTTTATATATTAAAATCCGAACTTAAAAAAATACTAAAAATTAGGTTCGAGTTGAGTATAAAATAAAAAAACCCAGTTAATCTTTGACTAACCGGGTTCATATCATTTAAAGTTTTTTATTTAACTTTTAGACAATAGAGCGTTAGTCCCAAATACTTTAGGTTGATCCTGATCTTGGATTTGCGGGTTAACTACTGCGATATTTACGTTAAAAGTTTTCATAATAATAATGTATATATAAAGTTTTTATTCTCTCTTTTTAATTTTATGATACAAAGATATAAAAGTTTTTAATATCTACCAAATTTTTTTAAAATTATTTTTATTTTTTATTGAATTTTCAAAATCTATAAGATTTGAATCATCATTATATAAGTGATCATCATCGTTTATGTTATGCTTATATGTATCTTCATATTTATCAATAAATCTAAGATCGTTTTTAGTTAATTTAATTCCGTGTTCAAAAGCATTGAAAAAATTAACTAAGTTTTCTATTGATTCATCTGTAAATCCCCAATGTGTATCACCATCATATTTTGATCCTATACCATTATAATGAATAATATTTATTTTATTTGGAGTTTCGATTGAAAATTCTGAAATAACTTGATCTCCATATGTTATATCAACTAGTAGTTTTATTCCTCTTGTATTCTTAACAAAATGTATATCAAATTCTAATAAGTCTGGCTCACCATTTATAATCTCACCATTTTTTGGCTTCATATTATCTCTATAATAATTAAATTGTACTAAATTATTATCAATTGTACAGTCATTTTTATCAAAAGTATATTCATTATTTGAATTTAGATCGGAGATTGATAGATTTTTGTTTATTCTTTTTAAATTTTGATGTGATAGAATTGTTAATCTATCTGGTAATAATTTTTCAAACCAATCTTGTTGAAAAATTGAAATTTTTCCATTTTTATTTATATTATCTCCTTTGTGTGGAAGATTTTTAAATCTAAAATCTTTACTATCACCATCAATTTTAACTATATTTTCGTTAAACTTTCTCAAATATTTCATATATTTATATATTAAATATAAAATTCTTTTTATGAATAAATTATTATACTACTTTTTATACACTTTTAACTTCTTAAAATATAACTTTATTAAATTGTTATGTTTAATTAGTATCATACTATGTACTTTTTACTTAAAAGACTATCAAAGAGCGGATACTATCGAGAAGACTGATATTGTTGCTCAAATGGAAATTGAAGGATATTACATATATACCTATAAAGAGATTAAAGAAAATAATGTTGAATTTAATAACTTAACTTATGAAACTCCACAAAAAGTAGTCAATAATCAATTAATTACTAAATCATATAGTGGATATAATATTGCTGTTTGGGTCTTATTTATATCATCAGTTATAACATTCCTTTTGGTAGGTTTTTTAAATTATTGGTTTGATTTACATGGTGTTTTTGAGAAGACTGCTTTTCGTTTTATAAAAATGGATTTTGAAGATGGTTTTTATCATTATACACTATTTACTAGATTATTAAAAAAGAGTGATACTAAATTACAAATTAGAGAAGTTAGACATCTACTATATAACTATTCTAATTTAAGAGAAACTAAATGGGAGCCAATCTTTATTTCCAAGGAAGAAATGAGAGAAAAAAAGTTAAATACTTTGTTTGATAAATAATATTTTTTATCTTTATCAAAAATACTCTTATGACACCAAATGTTACTTTAATACCAGATTATATCAACTCGGTTGATTTATTTGATTTTATTATAAACAACTGTGACTTTGATAGATCTATGAAGGCACGTTGGACCGCATCATTTGGTAAGTCATATGATTATAACGGAATGAGTTATCGTGCTATTCCTTTCCCAGACAATTTTACAAATATATTAAACTTGATTAGTGATACGATTGGATTTTTACCAAATAACTGTTTGATAAATCTTTATCATGATGGTAAGAGTTCAATGGGCTATCATTCTGATAATACCGATATACTAACACCTGGAACTGGTGTGGTTATAATCTCATTGGGTAGTGACCGAATATTAAGATTTAAGAACAAGATAGATCCAACTATAATAGTTGATTATACTTTAACAAATGGTTCTTTATTTTACATGGATGACTTAGTTCAGTCAGATTGGTTACACTCAATTCCGAAGTCTGATACAACATCACCTCGTATAAGTTTAACATTCAGAAATATAATATGATACATTGTCATATATGTTATTCTACTGATATTGATGAAGATTTCATATGTGATATGTGTGATCAATATTATTGTGAAGATTGTTCATACACATTTACATTACATTATCAACACCAAGGAGCAAGATGTTATTGGTGTTCTGATCAAAAGAGAAGAAAACCTTTATCACCAGCTGATATAAGAGATAATAAGTTAAAAATAATTTTATGGAAAAATCACAATTAGATAATTTACTTAAAATTTACGTTATATTTCATAAAAACTTTTTCCATCATCCAGATTACATAATGGAAAAGTGGGATGCTATTATTGGAACCAAAGTAGAAAGAAAAATTTTAACAGAGACCTCTACAACTGGTCAAATTACTTGGTGTAATACTTGGTGTGTAAAATGGGAAGACTATTCTAATATAATTCATTTCTTTACGGTTTTAAGCTCTTATGACCTTGGTGAGATAACACCAGGTAAAATTATTGATATATATGATAGTTATATTGGTGATCCACATTTAATAAATAAAACTAATTGGAATGGTATACACCGAGTTTCATTACATTATATGGAAGACTATATTAAAAAATATTTAAGAGAATATAATTTAGAATTATGTTTAAGATAGGAGATAGATTGGAATCAAGTGAATATGATAAAATTCAAAATGGTATTGAATATGTCACTATAACAAGTATCAATAAGAAAAATAAAATTTATCATTGGGAAGCAGATGATAAATGGTTTGGTGGTAGAATTGTATCTGGATATAGATTTGAAGATTCTAAACTTTATATTTCAAAAGAGGATAGAAGAGATAATAAACTAAATGATTTATTAAACTAATTATGTTTGTTATTATGTGTAAATTTAGAATTGGTGATATAGTTGAAATAGTTGCTATACCAAATAGTGAGTTATATAAAGTTATTAAATTTGATGGTGTTTTCATTGTTTGTAGAAACATAAAACACTGTGATAATATAAAATATTCAGAGACATATTTCTTTGAGAGTGAGATTCATCTAAATAAATCCGAAACTAGAGATAATATTATAGATAACTTATTAAGTTGATTTTATCCATTTTCTGATAGCATTATCAGATACTCCATATCTTCGACCAGTCTCTTTATATCCAAACTCTTTTATTTCTTTTAATAAATCTTCAACCGATGGTCTATCTACTTTTCTAATTGATGTAGAATGACATTTATTACACATTTTGGATGTTTTTTTTATTTGTTTTCCACAAATACAATATTTATTTTTAGATTTTTTATCATATTTTGATTTTCTTAGTTCCGATGAACTGCTCTTTTTTGTGGATTTACAGTATGTACTTGTCTGACTATGACAATTTGGACACAATATTCTTAGATTTTCTAATCTATTATCTAAATTATCACCATTTTTATGATCTAAATGTAATGATATTGGTTTATCATTCCAGTTTTCTATACCACATTCTTCACATTCATATATCTTTAAACCCTCATCAATTAGTCTTTTTTTAAGTTTATGTGTATTTGTATATGTTGAATTTTCAACTAAAATGTCTTCTATTGGGTATTTTTTATTAAAAGATCTGAATTTATCACCAGTGTTCCATGCCCTTCCGGTAATGACTTATATCAATATTATAAATATTGAAATATTTTTTTAAACTCTTGTAGTTACCACCGATTGGTCTTATTCCAAGTTTTCTACAAACATCCGCTATTGATAGCGATTCAATAACAAATCTTTCTAATAAATCTTTATCATACTTCATTATTATACATTTTAATTTTTTTTATATATTAAAATGTGTAGTCTTCCTTTACCAATGACTTTTAAGTTCGTACTCCTGGAGGGAGTTGAACCCTCACCCAAATCTATGGACAGCATTTTAAGTGCTGCGTGTCTGCCATTCCACCACAGGAGCAAATAAATAGAGGAAAGTTTCAAAGAGTGAATGTGGATTTGAACCACTAAGTTTGATTTTAAGTCAAATTGTAAACCATTTACGAAGTAACTCTTTTGATCACCATCTATTTAGTTGGGAATGTGGGTTACGATCCCACTACCTTTAGTATGTAACACTAACGCTCTCCCGATTGAGCTAATTCCCAGTATTTTAGTAGGAGATATGGGTTACGATCCCATTGCCTTCACCATGTCGAAGTGACGCTCTACCAATTGAGCTAATCTCCTATTATTTAGTACCGCACGTGAGGTTCGAACTCACTTAGTCAACCATATGAGGGTCGACCCTTTTCCACTAAGCCGCGGCATTTACTTTGAGCACCAGGAGGGATTTGAACCCCCGTTAATACGCTTTGCAGGCGTATGCCTAAAACCACTCGACCACTGGTGCGTGTCTTATTTTAACCATTTTCTTATAGTGTTATCAGAAACACCATATTTTCTACCAACCGATGAATATCCTAATTCAGATACCTCATGCTTAAGTTCTTCTATATCTGGTCTAATATTTTTTCGTTGTAGTAGTTTATAACATATATTACAATTAGTGGATTTTGAATTCATGAAATTACCACAACTACATTTTTTTTTATTTTCTTTTATTTTTTTCTCTTTCTCTTTTACTTTCTTTTTATTATTTTCACTCTTTGTCTTTTTACCAGAATAATTATCTGTTTTAGAATGACAATTTGGACATAATATCATTAGATTACTTAGATTATTATTAAATCTATCACCATCTATATGATGTAACTCAATTGGTATCTTCTCACCTAACCACTCACTTAAATTACAACTCTCACATATGTGATTTTTTATCCCGTCTTCTATTAACTTATTCTTTAATTTATGACTTGATAAATAAATATTATTATTTATATAATAAAGAGCTTCTTTTCTACTATTTGATATTTTATACCCTTTAGCCCCTTGATTACCAAAATATTCAATACCCATTATATCTAAGTATGAATTAAGTGTGGAGTATCTACAATTTAATATTTTACATATTTCTATTTTTGGTTTATTTTCACTAACCATACTAATTATCAAATCTCTTTTCTCTAATATATCATGTCTCATTTTTTTTAATTCTTTTTTATACACTATATATAAAAAAGTAATGTGTCTGTTGTATCAGTGGTCGGACTCGAACCGACAATGTTTTCCACGTGGGTATTAGTTCCTAAGACTAACGCGTTTCAACCAAATTTCGCCACACTGACATATCGAGCTGATGGAGGGACTTGAACCCCCATTTCATCTTTACAAGAGACGAGTAATGACCGTTATACGACATCAGCATTTAGTAGTTGATGCGGGTTACGATCCCACTACCTCCGACGTATCAGATCGGCGCTCTACCAATTGAGCTAATCAACTATTTAGTAGTCCTACCGGGATTCGAACCCAGACGAAACGCTTAGAAGGCGCTTATGCTATCCAGTTACATCATAGAACCATTTTTTGTCGGTAGGGTGGGATTTGAACCCACGTTATACTTTCGTATCCAGTGTATCAGACTGGTCCCTGAAAACCGCTCGGGTACCTACCGTTTAATCTATCTAATCTTTTTTGTTCTTCTAAATTGAAATGTATTTCACCATGACAATTTCTACAAACTAAAATACATTTATCAACTTCACTTTTTAATTTCTCAAAAGAGTTTGTTTTTCCACTAATTGTAAAGTCTTTCTCTTCGGGGTTTAAATGGTGGAATTCTAATGATGTTATACATTTGTTATAACCACATATTTCACAATTATTACCTTTATACTCTACTAATTTTATTTTAACTCTTCTTCTCCATTCTATTACATTTCTCGAATTTCTATTATCTTCTCTTAATTTATCTGATTTATTTTTATATCTTTTAATTGTACTTATAGATAAGTTAAATTTATCAGAAGCCTCTTTTATACTATGATTTTCACAATATTTTTTTATTTCATTTATATCCAAATCATTTACTTTTTTAAGTTTACCAATATCATTCATTCCATATCTCTTACAATGATATCCAATTGTCGATTTAGATATTTTTAGTTCTTTACTTATTTCATCATAACTTTTACCTTCATTTCTTAATTCAATTATTTTATCTTTTGTTTTCATAATCTCTAATATATTTTACTTATATATTAAAACTTATGAGCTTTCTTTAACCATTTTGGTTAAGTTAGCGGATTTGATAGGACTCGAACCTACTATCTTCTGCTTAACAGGCAGTAGCTTATACCACTTAAGCTTCAAATCCTTTATATTTTTGAGGGCCCGGTAGGATTCGAACCTACTTTATTTCAATTTTTCATACAGTGATTAACAGTCACCAGCTAAAACCATTAAGCTACTGACCCGTATGTAAAATAAAAAACCCTCAGATTTTTTGTCTGAGGGTTTTTCAAGTTTTTTATTCTATAAAAATTTATAGAGTAGTTAAGTCATGAAAACCCTCACTATGTCTAATACATAACGTATTTAACACCATCACTGTATTCAGTGTGTTATTTACATTAATCATATTTAAGTTAATAGTTCTCATTGTTTTTATATTTTAATTGTTTTTATTCTGTTTTAATTTTACTTTACAAAGATACAAAAGTTTTTTAAATATCCAAAAAGTTTTTTTAATTTTTTATTATATATTAAAAAACTTTTCTCCCTTTTGTGTTTTTGTTATATTTATACTACAAATTTAGTAAAAAGTTTTAAATATACCAAATTTTTATAATATTTTTTTCCAAAATCTTTCTGGAAGATGTATGTTCTCAATATTTACACACTCATTAAATAGTGGTGCAACATCTTTTGGTTTTAATCCAGCTAAACCACATCCTACTTCAGTTACTAAAAATATCAAATTCTGATTGTTTTTAGCAAATTCAATAAAATCATCAACAAATGGTTTTATCTCAACTATTGAAAGTGTTCTTCTAATAGAAGCGTCTTTGGTTGGTATTCCATAAGTTCTACCTTGTAAACCAGCGGCTTGACCCCATTTAGCTCCCCAGGTAAGAGCTTGTTTAGCTGCTCCTTTTCCGTGTCTACCAGATAAATTAGAACCAAAAACAAATATTTCATTTGTGTTTAGTTTTGTGATGTTATCTGATGTTACTCTATTTTCCATACGTGTTATATTAAAAATGAATAATAAGTTTATCTACCTCTTTTTCTATTGTGTGTTGTTGTACTATCATAGAAGTCAGGTTCTTTTTTAGAAACCCATTTTATGAATTTTTCCATCTCTGGATGTTCTTTAACCAACTCAGCATTATTATAATTCTTTTCTAATTCTTTTTCTGTAAATAATGAATGTATTTTTCGGTGACATATTTTATGTAACCATTCAGTTTCTTTACCACCTCTACATTTGGGAAGGAAATGGTGACGATCAACAAATTGATTTTCCCACATTTCTCTATCACAAATAGGACAAATGCCAATTACTTTCATAAGAGGAAGAAGTGGGAGTCGAACCCAGCCCGAGTTAACGAGCCCTTGTTTTCCAAACAAGTGAGAGGACCACCTCTTCTCGCATCTTCCGTTGGCGGAGAGCAGAGTATTCGAAACCCACACGTTGTCGTGCCACTCGCTTAGCAGGCGGTGCTGAGGACCTCCTCAGTTTACTCTCCATTTATTTTGGCGGAAGAGTGAGGTATCGATCCCCATACCTTTCGGTACCACTAGTTTTCAAGACTAGGTCAAGCGCCAGCTTAATTACTCTTCCATATGTTGCGGAAAGAGAGGGATTCGAACCCTCGGATCTTGTTTCAGATCTACGGTTTTCAAGACCGCTCCACTCAACCAACGTTACCCTTTCCAATTTTTGTAGTCATAGAGGGAATTGAACCCCCACCTGATCGTTCGTAGCGACCTGTCCTATCCGTTAGACGATATGACTAAATAAAAAAACCCTCAGATTATTAATCCGAGGGTTTATTATATAATATTATTATTACCTAATTATAAACACAATCGGATTACATGTCCACTACTCGAGCGACTTGACGAAACTAATATGTTTAAAATTGTTCTCATAATATTTTTTATTTCTTTGTTTATATATTACAAATGTAATACTTCCTTTTTAATTTTCCTAATTTATTATTTCTTTTATTTCTTCTATTGTAAAAAGTTTACCTTTATTATCATTTTCACATTTAGTATAACCTTCAATAAATGCTTCAATTATATTTTTATCGGTTATTCCTTTTTCTTCTGCCCATTTTTGAGCTTTCTTTTCAATCTTAGAAGGTTTTCTTCTATGATATGGTGTTAAGTCAGTATAGTTATCACTTCTTTCTGGCATATTTGTTTTTTATTTTTTGGTAGGGAGATGGGACTCGAACCCATGACCACGCGGTTAACAGCCGAAGTAACTCTTCTAATCAACACTCTTTCGAGGTAAAGTTATAGAAAAGTAAAGTACGTGCTCTACCAACTGAGCTACTCCCTACATATATATTTTAATTTGTTGCCCCGGTGGGGATTGAACCCACGATCCCCTGATTAAGAGTCAGGTGCTTTACCACTCAGCTACAAGGCAATTTAGTGGAGCCGACGGGTTACGATCCCGTTCCTCTGGTTTTTCAGACCAGCGCAATGACCACATCTGCCACAGCTCCTTATATTTTGGGTGAATAACGGGCTACGATCCCGCGACCTCTGGATTCACAATCCAGCGCTCTTACCAACTGAGCTATATTCACAGTGACCCCGGTGGGTTACGATCCCACTCTCCCCATATTAAAAGTATGGTGCTTTCCCGATTAAGCTACGAAGTCATATTTTTAGCACGGGTACCAAGATTCGAACTCGGAACAACGGTTTTGGAGACCGGCATGATACCATTTCACTATACCCGTGTATGTTAGCGCGTCACCAAGGACTCGAACCCTGACCCTTCGGGTTGGAACCGAAGATGCTAAGCCATTACACCAATGACGCTTGTATTTTAGTGACCCCGGTGGGATTCGAACCCACGGTCTTCCGATTAAAAGTCGGAGGCTTGAACCAACTCAGCTACGAAGTCATATTTTTAGTGGAGCCGACGGGTTACGATCCCGTTCCTCTGGTTTTTCAGACCAGCGCAATGACCACATCTGCCACAGCTCCTTATTTTGGGTGTACGACCGGTAACGATCCGGCTATCTTCACTTTCACAGAGTGACGGGTCTACCATTTCCCCTTCATACACCATTTATTTTAGTGACCCCGGTGGGATTCGAACCCACGGTCTTCCGATTAAAAGTCGGAGGCTTGAACCAACTCAGCTACGAAGTCATAAGAAACAAAAAAACCCAAGTCTTTTGAACTTGGGTCTGTTTGTAGTTATATTTTATTTTATAAAGTCGTTAAGTCTTCAAAAAATAAACACAATACTTTTCCAGTACCAAGTTCTGATTTATTGCTAAACCATTTGCTTGATTTACTAAAATGTTTATGTTTATTAATTGTTCTCATTATTTCTATATATTAAAAGTTTTTTCTCTCTTTGTTAATTTTATACTACAAATTTAATAAAAGTTTTTATATCTACCAAATTATTTGTAAAAATTATTGAAAATTGTATCTAAATCGTTTCCTTTTTCAATAACAATACAAATATAAGGAGATTATTTTAATCTACCAAATTATTTAGGTCCGTAACCTAATAAATTAATTTCATTTAATATTCTATTAAAATCCTTTATGAAATCTATAAACTTCTTCATTATTCTATCCAATTTTCTAATACTTCTTTTTCTAAGTTAAGACTTCTTAATAAGTTTTTAACTTTGTTTAAATATTCATCTTCATCTTCAAACTTAATTCTTGGTAATCTACCATCTAACACACCATTATAATAATCAAGTTTTTTATCAATAGCATCTATCAATTTTTCAAGATTAGGATTTCTGAATAAATAGTGTAACTCATCTGTGTAGTAACCTTTACCAGGTTTGATATCTAATAATTCACAATGTGATCTTGATAACATACCTAAATCGGTATCATAAACCTCTATTCTTAGATCTGTTATATAATATTTACCCATTTCTTCGGAGTAAGATAACATACCATCATAAAAATTATAATGTACACCATCATGGTCTAAGTAATTTTCACAAGCTAATCTACTTGTACTGATAGCATCACTATAAACATCAGACTCATCAGAAACATCACCATAATCAAATCTGGATATACTTATGGACCAACTATATATGTCATCATCGACTGAAGTTATTATTGATGTGTTATCACCTTCATAATAACTTCTATCTAAAAATTCAGAGTAGTAAGCATCATGTTCATTAATATATTCTTCTCTAAATTCATCATAAACTATATCATTTGAGTCTTCTGGATACCATCCTAAATATCTCCTATTACCTACTGATACTTCTACAGCATCATTTCTTCGTATGTATGATTCTAACCAATCAGAGTAAACAGCTTCATCTTCTGGAATCCTTTCATCATAATAATCAGACCAAACTCCACTATAATCTTCATAAGTACCATCTGTACAAGTTAATCCCCAATCTTGATCTTCGTTATCATCATTGTATAATAATCTATTATCAACATCTAATCTTTTGAATGTATCCATATATGGGTAGTAATTAAACTTAGCTTTATCTAATCTAATTCTGATGTCAATCCAATTATGATTTTCGCCTTTATATGTTATATCTCTTACTTGACTATAACCAGAGTATGTTCTTCTAGCCCATCCCATTTCATCTGAATAATCTTTGAATAATTTAGTTATTGAGTCATCCTTTCCGTAAATTCTATCCATGAAGAATTCGGCTTCTTCTATATCACTTGATTTATGATCATTTAATTTCCAAACAAGTGCTCTACCTAATACTTTATCTTCTTCATTTAAATAAACAAGAAGTTGTACTATTTCTGTATTTTCAACATAAATATCTAAATATTTTTGACATTTATCATATCTCATACAAGAATTTCCTAAATCTCCAGCTTCTTCTTCATAATTAGATACTAAATAATACTTTCTAATATCTTCTCCCTTAACTAAAATGAATTTATTTTCACCAGGTTTGTTTAAGTTTTTGAAGTTATTGACAAACTCTTCAACTTCTTTTGAAGAGTATTTACCTGGAAATATTTGATTGACTAATCTACCAATACCTGTTGAGTTTCTTGATTTTGTACTTAATTCATAATCTTGATATGTGAATAGGTTTCGTATCTCACCATCTGTTATAGTACCCCCTTTCATCTTTTCCTCTATATCATTAAATAAGTTTTTTGCTATATCTGGGGTGTATTTAGCCTCAAGTCCTTTTTTTATTAGGGAAACTGCTTTTTTGAATTGTGTGAATTTAATATCACCTTCATTATCACCTAATGAAATAAAAGTCATATCTGGTTTTACATCGGTGTATTCAACTTCTAATAGATTTTGAGCAATTACACTCTTTTTTAGATTTCTTAATTTTATTAAAGAATCTTTGAAATCTCTTGTATAGAAAATCATAGATTCATTTATAGCACTTTCTAATATTAAGTCTTCTTTAAATGAATTATATCTGTGTAACATTATAAAAAATGAATTTTAATTATATATTAAAATTCATTCCTCATTTTCATACTCTTTTCTTATACATCTAACTGAAAGGAAATCTCCCAAGTCGGCTTTTCCTCTTCCAACATTGTATATTTCATCAAACTCTATACCCCATGCTTTTTCACCATCTTTAGTTGATGTCCAGTAGAATGATCCTTTTATAACAATTAATGACTTTTTAATTGTATCGTTAATAGTATCGGTCTTGTAACCTTTGTATCCATTGTTATTATTTACAAATGCTTTTAGTTGATCTTCGCTTAATGTATTTATTAGTGTGTCCCAATCTTGTTTAGATGGTAGAAACCAACCAGTTGGACAAGAACTCATTGCTCCTTCATAGTTTAGTTTTAAAGAATCGTAAGTAGGATTTATAAAACTACCAATTCCTTTTTGATCTCTTTGAGTTTCAAGATTTAGTAGGTATTTTTGATCTTTATATGGTATTAAATCATCTCGCATCCAAGAAACAAAGTGTTTTATACCACCATTATCATCGAATATGGGAATTTCTATAACTCTATATAAATGAAAGTTATGATGTATATGACCTTCTTTTAATCTAACTTGTTTATCTTGTGATAAAGATATAAGTGATAAAAGTGTAAAGATTAATAATATAAAATATCTCATAATATACTATTTAGTTTTTTATTTCTAATCTCACTTAAATAATCTTGAGTTCTAACAAATGCTTTTATATTAAATCCGTTTTTAGTTTCAGCATTAAAAACTATTGCGTCTATTAAGATACCAGAATCAAAAAATTTACCATCTTCAAAATAACTACCATTCGAATTAGGAGTTATACTAATAATGTTGTGATTTTCATTTTCATTTTGACTATTAGCCAATTTTATTATTAAATCGATATCTATATCTTTTAAATTCATAAAAATGTTTTTATTTTTTAATATATAAAGATATGAAATTTAATTCACACAACAAAATTAATTTTATTGGAATGAAATCAAAAAAACATATCAGAGATTTCAGGATATTTGAATATGTTAATAACAATGTTGATGTTGTTGTTGGTTTATTAGTTTTATGTAAATCCACCAATAGAGTTTTCTTAATTCAAAGAAATGATACAAATCAATATTGGTCAATATTAACTGGTGGTTATGATCCAAAAGTTGATGTTGATTATTTAGATTGTATAAAAAGAGAAATGTCTGAAGAACTTAGATTTAATGATATTAATTCGATAAAAATATCAAATGGTGGTGATGAGTTTATCGCATCTAAAAATAGAAACTTTAAATATTTCTATGGTGTTGTGGATAAAGAATTTTCTGTTATATTGGATGATGAAAATTTAAATTGGGGTTGGTTTTCAATGAATGGTGAATCAACAATCAATGGTCAATTTAATTCATTCGGTTTACCTGATAATCTTTATCCAGGAGTAATTCAAAAAATACAAACTATATTTAGTATTTATTAAAAAAATCTTTTTCAACATCAAAAGTTGATTTCTTACCAACATTTTTCAATTCATCTTTAATCCATCTATCAGCAACTTGTCTTCCAGCATTCTTTAATTTTAAAAGAAAATTTAAATCAGTATTCATTTTAGTTGAGTAATCTAATTTACCTAATGTTTCATAACCAGATATTAAGTGTACAAATATTTCTTCACTTCCATATTTACCTAAATCTAAACCATCTCTAATTAATTCATTTCTAATTTGTATCATTCTCATTTCATTCATTAATGAGGAATTGAAACATATTTCAGTTACTCTATCATTTATATCTTTTGCATTCATAGGAACTTGATTTATATTTATAGAGTTTAACTTAATTAAGATTAAATCTGTTACTTTTGAGTTTAGAATTAGTGGTGAAAGTGGTGGATTTCCCATATATCCACCATCCCAATAGTAATCATCACCAATTTTAACAGCTTGAAAGACACTTGGTAGAGCAGTTGATGCCATTACCGAGTCAATTGTAATGTTTCTACCATTAAATATTTTTACATTATTAGTTTTAACATTTGTTGCACAGATGAATAATTTCACATTAGTCTTTTTTAGCTCATTAAAATCAACTATATTTAGTAATATATTTCTTAAAGGATTTATATTAAGTGGATTGAATTGGTAGGGAGATATAAATTGAGTGAAATATTCAACAAACGGATAACTTAATTTAAATCCATGTTTGGATATATCTACCCAAAGTTTTTCAAGTAGTTCTTTGGCTTTTTGGCGACCGCCTATATGTAAACCCCATGTCATTACAACAGCATTTACAGCACCAGCTGAAGTACCACAAATTGAATCAAATGATAACTCTTTTTCATCAAGTTCTAACAATCTATCCAACACACCCCAAGCGAAGGCTCCGTGAGAGCCTCCTCCTTGTAGTGCTAATCCTATTTTACTCATATTAAATAAACTTTTTAGTATCTTCGATAAACTTTTCTAAACCAATATCAGTTAGTGGGTGATTTAAAAGAGATTTTATTACATCTAATGGAGCAGTTATAACATCACAACCTAATTTAGAACATTCTATAATGTGCATTGGATTTCTAAGAGATGCTGCTAAAACTTTTGTTTTTATATCAGAGTAATTATCAAATATAGATAAAATATCTTTAATTAGTTTTACCCCATCAGATGATACATCATCTAATCTTCCAACAAACGGTGAAACGTATGTAGCACCAGCTTTAGCTGCTAAAAGAGCTTGACCTGGAGAAAATATTAAAGTACAGTTTGTTTTAATTCCATTTTTGGATAACTTTTTAATCACTTTAATACCATCAGCAGTCATAGGTACTTTAACAACTATATTTTCATGTAGTTTTGATAGTTTCAAACCTTCTTCTAACATTGATTCGTAATTAGTTGAAAGAACTTCAGCTGATACGTGACCGGATGTGATGTCACAAATATCAATATAATGTTGTAAAACATTTTGATGACCTTGAATTCCTTCTTTAGCCATAAGAGATGGATTTGTTGTAACACCATCTAATATACCAAGTTCGTGAGCTTCTTTGATTTGATTTAGGTTTGCTGTGTCGATAAAAAATTTCATATTTTATTTTATTTTTTAAAAGTTAGGATCGTTAGGATCTAATTCTTTTACAATGTGTTCTTCTATCCAAGACTTTGGTATATAAGATAAGAGTGAATAGATAACACCAACTAAGATTAATGTAAATGGTAGCATAATTATTTCTTCTTTTTTAATAACTCTTTTGCTGACTTAAAGTTAGCTATAGTTTCATCTGAAAGATTTTTTGTGGGTAGTGATTGAAAATTGTGACATCTTAAAACTGTTTCATACCATTCAACTGAATTGCTTACATTTAAGAGTATAAAGTTTTTAAGTCTATAATTGTTAACTATTTCTTTGAATGTGTCTTTATTACAACCATGTACTCTTAATTTTTCTAATATTGTATTTTTTTGTCTTCCCTTTTCAGCAATTTCTTCTAACATATTCCTAAAGTTTAAGATAGCTTCCTCATACTTATCTGTTTCACCTAAGATAACTTTTAGTTGAGTATCTCTATCTCTTTCTTTAATTGTATTTTTGAAAAATTCCGAAGCTTGATAAGAGCTTTTGAATTCAAATTCAAAAATTTCGCCAATTGTATTTTCACTAATAGCTTTCATAAGAGCTTTTTCATTTCTGAAAAACTTACCGCTACCCCATTTTCTTTTTAAGAAAAAGACTTTATTATTTTTCTGATTCCACATCTTTACACATTTTTTCTACTATATCTTCTTCGATTAAATCTTCAACATCTTTGTTTTCATTTACAAATAAATCTGTAGCATCTTGTATATCAACATCTACGTTATTATTTTTAAAGAATTCTTTCATCTTTTCCAAATTGATTTGGTTGCAAATAACAACTGATGTTATGAAATTATTTTCGTTAACTAAATCAACTGATAATTTCAAATCTAAATCCAACATAGCTTGTTGATCTTTTTCTGAAAGATTATTATTTAGATTCTTATTTGTTTCTTCAGTAAGATTTGTATTTATTAAATAAACTCTATTCATATTAGGTAATATTTTTTATTTATATGAAAAATTCCTTAAAAAGTTATTTAAGTATTTAATATATATGTAATGAAATACATTAAAGAATGGGCTTTATTTGAGAGTTATAACTCGGTTGATGAATTTGTTTATTTTGTTGTTAATAGTTTGAAGAAGTATAATATTTTTCAATCTGAAATGACAGATTTAATTGATAGATATTATAATGAGATTGAAGAGGCTTATAATAATGGTAAACAACCATTTCAAGTTGCTGAAAAAATTGCTAAGGATTTAAATTTAGATAGTGGTGGTCTAATGCAATATAGAGTAGGTGGTAGTCATGGTGCTGGTTATCAAGAAATAAAATATTTATAATTATGAAAAGAATTAAAACATATGATCAATTTTTTGAAGATGGTACAGCTGCTGTAAATGCTTCAACAACAGCCGGTATGGGTGCCGTTACAAATGCTGTAGTTGGTTCTATACCTGGTGTTCCTAATGGTGCTCCTGGTAGTGATGCTACATTTACTTTAGGTGGAGTTGCTACTAAACAACCAGTTGGTGGACCAGCTGATGTTTCTGATGCTAGATTTCTTAAAAAGGAAAAAACTAACAAAGTAGAAGATATTAAGAAAAAGAAAAAAGAAAAAGATGATGAAACATCTAAGTAGTTTTAAAATTTTTGAGAAAAAAGAAGAAAAGACTAAAGCTCAAGAAATGATTGAAGATTTCAAAAAAGAGTTTGGTACTGAATTAGATGATAAATTTGAAGTTGAACAGATTGAACTTTTGATTAAGGCATTTAAATTCTTTAACGAAAAGTTTATCAAAAATAAAATACATAAAATAAAATTAGAAGATTTGGGTGGTGTTCATGGTAAATGGAAAGATACACCTAAAAAGAAAAATATGACTTTAAATCCAAGTATTTTTAAATTTAAAAAAGAATTTGAAAATGGAGTTGATGATGTTCCTTATAAATTATTTGTTATTGTTCATGAAATAGGACATTGTATAGACCATATTGAAAAGGTATCATTTTCTAAAAAATGGCAATCAATTTCTGGTTGGAAAAAATGTGATAGAGATGAAGTTATACCTAAAGGATATGATCGATATATAGAAAAAAGAAAGGGAAGAGAAAAAGCTGGTCCAAAAAAATCAAACTGGGTTCATAAAGAAGATGCTGATTTTTGTAGAAAATATTCTTCAAGAAATCCGAGAGAAGATTTTGCTGATAGTTTTGCTTTTGCTGTCTTTAAAGTTTGGAATAAGTTTAAAGGAGAAGGTGGTAAAGAAAAACTTGAAATAGTTAAAAAAGTTTTATGTGAAATAGATTAAAAAAAGACACTCATTTGAGTGTCTTTTTTTTATAAATCTCTACTTTTACTATCTAAGAATTGTTTTTCTTCTTCTGATAAAGAATCTAAACCTTCTTTACCAATCTTATCTAAGATAGAATCAACGTCAAATTCTGTTTGATTTTGATAATCTTGATTTACAACATCTTTTATTATTTCAATATCTACAAAGTTTTTATCAATTTCTGGAATTGATCTTTTAATTTCTTCATTTCCATAATATTCACACTCAACCATCATTTTAACTTTAGTTATTTCTGCAACAACTTTGAAAACACTTTCGGGAATAATACCTTTTGGTATTCTATCAGAAACAATGAAATTTCCAACTTTCATGGTTATATTAACTCTTACTTTGGACATTTCAAAATTGAGTCTTTCTTCATACATCATTTTTGATGTCATTTCTGAAATTTCTTCAAATTTCTCTGATGAATTATGACTTTTTGGAACAAAGAACCCAAATGAGCAATAAAACTCAATCTTTGATTCATCAACTTCTTTTTTTGAGAAACTAACAGATTTGACATTTTCAATCCATTGTTGAATCTCTTCAAATTTAACTAATTCGTCTCTCTTAATATCGACTGTAAACATATAAAATAAATTATTAATTAATGATACTACAAATATAAGGAAAGTTTAGATAACTCTAGCATATCTTGGTGTAGAAAATCCACCTGTGTGAATGGAAAGAGCGTATAATAATATCTTAGTTAGTATTTTATCAACTTCATTTTTAGTATTTCTTTCTCCGTTTGATAGAGTTCTTGGTGATTCATCTTTATTATCAATAATACTAAGTGCTCTTATTATTTGAAGAGATTGAATTTTTGATATTAGTTTTTTTTCTAAACTATTATTATTTCTACCCTTTAAGTCATATGTTATTTTTATACCTACTGGTTTATATTTAGATATTTGATAATTTATATCATCTATAATATTTTTTAATTCATCAACCGTTTTTTCTTTTAATTCATCAACCGTCTGTAATGGATTTTCTTTAATAACAGAATAAACATACTTATAAAAAGGTGATTCTTCAATAAATTTTTTCATCATTGTGAAATTTATCTTTCCATGTCTAGCATAAACACCATCAATTTCAGCATCAACATTTTGAAATTTACTAGAATCTGTTGTATCAATTTTTATATTTCTTTGTCTAATAATTGGTTTAATTTGTCCTTTTGGTATCCAAGTAGATAAAGTGTCAATTTTAGATCCAATTCCCTTATCAACTTCTGGTTCTAAATGAAATTCAGTAACATCAAAATCTGGTAACTCAGCACCAGCTTCATTGTTTGTAATCACACGTCCACTTAATAGTTTAACACCAATTTTCTTTAGTGAAATAGGTATAAGTGTTCTTTTTTCAAATTCAGCATTTAATATTCTATTTAAATCTAAGATATCAACTGCTTTTTTTATTGAGTTACATATTTCATCATAATCATCTTGATTAGAAGTTATAGCCCAAACATCAGCTGGGCAATATTTAGAAAAGTCCGTAGTTATAAACTGTTTGTAATATTTTGGAAATTCACTAAACTCATCAGCTTTGGATAGTATTTTAAATTTATTTAAAATTACTTTATTTATTGAGTTTGGATTTTTATCTGAATTATGATAGAATTGATAATTAATTCTATCATCAAATAAAATTCTACCACCAGAACTCGCATTAGCTATATTATTAATAGAGTTTTTAAAAGTAGCCATCCAAAATTTATCATATAAAAAATAATCCATATTTCTGATTTTAAAATCATTTGTTATGTGGCAATTATTTGGATATACTTCACCTATAAATTGATCTAAATATTCATTAACATCATTTTGCGTAAAGTTTCTACCTAATTCTATTCTTCTTGATATTAAAAACATTTGAATTATTTCATTCTCATTTGTGTTCATACCAGCCCCAGAAGATCCAAAATCAATAGATTTGAATAGGTCTGTTAGTTTATATGTATTACCATCAGAGGTTTTGAAAACTTTATTTCTAGCAAAAAATGGTTTTGATTTTTCTGGAGAGAAATTTCCGTGTTCATCGGTTATTTGAGATAGGGGATCTAAATCACTATCTATATCAATATATTGATTTGATCTTTTATCTAATATTTGTGTTACGATAATCTTAGTACCATTTGGTAATTCGAGAGGTTTATTATTTCTTATTTTATCAATTAAAATATCACCCCTTAGTTTATCATCTTTTGACTTTTCTAAGTCTTTAAATTTTAAATTTGCTTCAAAGAATTTACTAAATTTAATGATCTCCATAAACTATATATAAAATATATAATTTTATAAAGTATCTTTTTTGGGTTTAAATATCTCCAAAACTTTTATCTTAACAATAATTCTACCAGTTTTGTGATTTCCTATTTTATTGAATGCGTTTTTGCTTAAATCAATTCTCATGCCTTTGGTACCACCCATTCTATCAGTTATTTCAACTGTATCTGATTTATTATTACTTATATTAGTAACTAAAATTCTACTCTTTTTTGGTAAGTGATTATAAGCAGCAGTTGAGTATTCTCTGTGAACTTTTCGGTGTCCATCGGTTTTATACCAGGTTGCTATATGATCGGTTTTCTCAATTTTATCAATATTGTGTTTAACTTCTGTTTTGATAAACTTTATGTTTTTATCTAATTCTTTTTTAAAACCTTTTTCGGTATTATTAAAATCAATTGGTTTTGATAGTTTTAGAACTTTTATATCTTTAAAATTATTTCTTAATCTTAAATCAATTTTTGTATTTGCTTTTTTATTTATTGCGTAAATAAAATTATAAGTTAAAGATGAACTTATAAAAATAAGTAAAAGCGTAGCTATTATTCTCTTCATAAGGAATTTATTTTTAAAAATTATTATATGATTTAAAGGATGAAAAGTTTAAATATCTTTAAACTTTTTAATTATTCTATATTTTAGAAGTGGTTTATCGTTGATGGTGATATCACCTTTTTTATTTTTACCAATCTTTTTTACCTTGACTTTTTTATTTTTGAATCTACCGCCTAATACAGTATCACCAACTTCAATTGGAATTTTTATATCTTCAAATGTTTTTAAGTATTTCATGAAAATGTATTAATTGGTTTTTCTAATCTATTTTCCCAACCTTTTCCAAACTCTTCTTTCTCATCAGCATCGGCATTTGTCAAGTATTGTTCTAATCTATTATTTTTTATAAATTTATGTAATTTTTTAAGATCTTCATTATCCATTTTATTTATAACTGGTGTTAATTTGTCATGAACATCGTTCCAACTATCAATATTATCAACATCATGTCCTAAATCATCCATAGCATAAACTAAGACTTTCTTAGCAGCTCCTGGTCCTTGATTAACACAAGCATCATATAAAATGTTCGCAATTGGTTGGCTTTTAATATTGTGAAATCCTTGTGGATTCCAATATTCAGCTTCGTATATTTTAGTTGCAGTCTCTTTTGATAAAGTCTTCATTATGTTTTTCCATTTGACACCTATATCTTTTTTATTAACAAACTTTTGATCAAGTTTCCATTGTTCGCCAAAAGAAAGTAATCCTCTACCACAGAGTTCTTCATATCTATGACCATAACATTGTTTTAAAGCTTTAATTTCTTCATTTGTTGATGGTTTTATATTTGTTTTTATTAATGTGAAGGCTGCTATACCATGATTTGTACCAATTAAATATCCAGATTTATCACCGGTTGTATAATTTCCACCATCTGTTGGATTTTCTGTATATCCACCCTCAGCAAATGAGACTAATTTATTAGCTTCATCAAAAGAAGATTTTTTTGAGTTATCAACTTTAGTGTCTTTAACTTCAGCGCTGACCGTAGTTTCTTTCTCTGGTGAAATTGAAGTCATTTTAACTTCTTTTAAAACTGGTTCTTTAGCTATATCACTATCAGTTATCAACTTACCGATTGGTAAACTTGTTACAGTGAATATTAGAATTGCTAATCTTGTAAACAAGTCTTTTTTAATAGTATATGGTAATTCTTTTAATTCTTGAACAAACTTATCAAAATACTTTTTAACTTGTTCTTTATCTAATTTTTGAATAAAGGCTTTGATTTTTTCAGTTGGAAAAAGTTTAATATCAAAACTAACAGGTTCTTCGCCTTGATTTATATAATCTTTAAATTTACCTAATTTTGTTCTTATTTTAGATGCTTTTGATTTAGCTAAATCAACATACTTTTTAATATCTTTTTTAAGATCTTTAGTTTGTTTTTCGATCTCCCACTCAATCTGTAATGGATCTTCATCTTTTGTCGGTTCAAACTTTTTGGACGGTTCGATATCCCAAGTGATAGTATCTCCTACATTTACTTTATCTTCAGGTTTAGTAAAATCCCACTCCATTGTAGGTGAATTACTTTCAACCATTTTGAAAATTTCATAGATTATTTGTTGAAATTGATTTTCTAAAAGAAAATCATCATATTTAGATATTTTGTTCATAAAGTATATATTAATTTATGAATCTTTTTTTCTATCCAACTTCTTCTGTTTTTGTTCTTCTGATAAAAAACTTGAAGGTAATATCTTATCTTCTTGTTTAAATACTTTTAATAATATGAAAACTAATGTACCACCTGGTAAAATACTTAATGAAGTAAGACCTAAAACTTTGAAAAGATCACCAGCTTGTTCTTTAACTCTATTTTTCTCTTCTTTCGTCAAATCTCTTCTTTTACCATCTTCATCCAATAGTTCACCTCTCGATTCTTTTAAAACTAAATCGAATGCTTCTTTTGTTTCTTTGCCTTCTTTTTGTAACTTGTCAATAAAATCGTCAAAACGATTTTTTAATTTATCGACAAGTCTATTTAGACCTTTCATTGACTTTAAGTATTTCATATTATAAAACAAAAATATTAATAAGTTATATACTATATATAAAAAAATATATTTAACTTTGTAATTATGAAAATTTATTATTTAGGAGATATTCACGGCAACTTTAATGTTATACATCAATATATCAATCGATTTGATATAAAAGATGCTCATATCATTCAAGTTGGTGATTTTGGTGTTGGGTTTAAATCTCTTGAAAAAGAGAAACGATTGCTTGAAATGTATCATGATCGATTGGTTAAGAATAATGTTACTGTTTGGGCAATTCGTGGAAATCATGATTACAAACCACATTTTGATTTAGATCCATTTGGATTTACTAATATTAAACTAATTCCAGATTACACTGTTTTAGAATTATTTGGTAAGAGAATTCTTTGTGTTGGTGGTGCTGTCAGTGTTGACCGTACTTGGAGATATACATTTAAACAAAAGAATGGTGTTTTTGAGAACCAAGGTCTTGGTATTGAAAGTTGGTGGCCAGATGAAATATTTCAATTAGATATAGATAAAATCTGTGCAATGAGAGATATTGATATTGTTGTAACACATACTTGTCCTCATTACTGTCCACCTGATAATACATTTAGTTTTGGTCCATTTGTTGAAGGCATTATTCGTGATACTGGTGATGTTGGATTAAAAACAGATTTGAATGTTGAAAGACAAGCTGTGACTGAAATGTTTCATCTTTTAAAACTAAATGGCAATAATGTTAAATATCATTACTATGGTCACTTCCATAATAGTGAAGTTCAAAATTATGAAGATTGTCAACATCGTATGTTAGGTGTTGGTGAGTTATGGTTACAGGCTGATTTTTAATATGAGAAGTGAAACAATAATTTATTTAAGGTGGAAACTTACTGGTAGAATTGAGCACTTTGTAAACTTAGGTAAGTTATACTTCTATTACTCTGAAGCTGAATTAGGAGTATCGAGGCATACTTTGAATAAAAAAGATTTATTTGATGGTTATCAAAATGATACTATTGAAGTAAGAAAAACTATTGTTAGATAAGAGACCAAATTGGTCTCTTTTTTTTATCCAGTTACTATAATTTCACCTAAATTATGTGATAGTATCATCCACTTGAAATTATGTCTTTTTAATAAATTTAATGTTTTATTCTGCATGGTAGTTGAATTACCAGTTACAATAGAAAATGGTGGTTTGTTCAACAGAATAAAGTCTTCAACAATCATATCAACATCAATGTGTTTTATTCCATGTAGATCTAATTTATTTTTCATATTTAATATATATAAAAATATTTAAAAAGATGGTTATTTAATCATTTTTAAAAAATAAATTAATCACTATGGCTGCAAAAGCATCAAAAACATCAAACGTGAGAACTCACATTGCGAAGCCTCACAAAAAAAGACCTGGAGTTCACTCTAAAAAGAAATCTTCTAAATCTAAAAGAGCTAAAAACTATAAAAAGTCATATAAAGGTCAAGGTAGATAATAAAAAAAGTGGTATAAATTATACCACTTTTTTTATTAAAAACATTAATATGAGTAGATAATAAAAAAAGTGGTATAAATTATACCACTTTTTTTATTAAAAACATATAATGAATAAAAATGTATAATTAATATGATTTTACAAATATTTTATATTGTTTTTTTGATGTTTATTTGGTTTAAAACTGATTTCTTTGTGGAATATTCAAAAATATTTAAACTTTCTAAGTTATTTAAAATCCAAAATTGGAATGATTATAGAAATATAAATCCTAAAATAAGTTATTTAGAGTATATTAGAATAAAGCATTCAACATTTTTAGTCAAGATTATTACTTGTGAATATTGTCTTCTTTTCTGGATAGTTTTAATTAGTTGTTTATTTATGAAAAATATAATATATACACCATTTATATATGTGGTGAGTCTTTTAATATATAAATTGTTATGGAAATAAGTAAAATTTTAGTAGTTCAGTCTCCGGTTCACTTTTGGAACCTATTAAAAAATCGAGAAGAGATTTTTGAAAATGTTTTGGATTTAGTAATGTTTATTGATACTGTTGACCTTTATATTAATGGTTGTGAGTGTGATAAAAAAACTAACTATAATTTAATGATTGGTCAATATAATAGCATTAAAGATAATCCGGTTATGATAAATTATCTCTTAAAATCTTTTGAATGTGATAAAATTAGATTTCAATAAAAAACCCACTCAAATAGAGTGGGTTTTTTTTATTGAACACTTACTATTTCAATATCAAAGACTAATTCTTTTCCTGCTAATGGATGATTTCCATTAATAACAACGTGGTCTTCATTAACAGCTTCAACTATTACTCTAACTGGTTGTCCATCACCAGAATCAGCTTGTAATTCTTGACCTACTTCAACTTGTCCTGGTAATTTATCTAATGGAACTTGTACAAATAATTCTTGTCTAACTTCACCGTAAGCTTCGTTAGCTGGAATATTTATAGTAACTTTATCTCCTACGTTTTTTCCCAAAATAGCATTTTCAAATCCTGGTATAATTTGACCAGTACCAACTTGAAATTGTAATGGATCTCTTCCTTCAGAAGTATCAAAAACTTCATTATCTGGAAATCTCCCTGTGTAATGTACTTCAACAGTACTTCCTTGTGTAACCATATATTATTTTATTTTTTATTTATACTATAAATTTTTAAAAAAGTTTATTTTACAAACTTTTGATAGTTTTTTGATAGAAAATATATGATTCCTTTTTCTGATATTGAAAAACTAAATTCAGTAATTAATGAAGCTGATACGAGGTATAATTATATGATTATATCAGCTCATATATTTAATATGTTAGAAAACCTACCTGATTTTTATATAAATCCAATGGATAAAAAATTTAATGAAGGTATTATAAAAGTTGGTGTTTATAAATACTATGATGTTTATTTGGACTTATTAATGCCTCCAAATGAAATTCTTTTTTATTGTGACAAGTCTTCGATGAGAGATCAGAAGTTGGATATGTTATTAAATGGAAGTGATCATGTATTAAAAGAAAAAAGAGTTAGTATTAACTAACTCTTTTTGGAATTCATATTTAAAATTATTTATCAAAATTTTTAAAATTTAATATTTTATTTTCATTAGTTTCATCTTTGATAATATTACCTTGTTTATCCATTTTAGTAACATCTTCAGTTGGTACAACTTTATAATTTACTTCAGGTTCTTTTGGTGTATATTTAGATTCTTCATCATCTTTCCATTTTAAACCAAAGTCCCATTTAACTCCTGATAAATCACCAATTATTTTATTTTTAAATAGATCTACATATTTTTTACCTTCATTATTTAGAATTAATTTACTAACTTCAACAGTCTCACCATTTTCATTTTCAGTTTCCTTAGATACCTTACCAAAAACATTTGAAATTGAACCAATACCACCGTGTCCACCAGAAACAGTAATTTCATCTTGACCAATTGTAGTATCAGGATCATAATAATTTAAATGTTCTTTAAAGTTATTTAATAAATAAGTCATATATTCACCTAAATCATTAATAGGTTGTCCAGCACGTGGTCCACTTTTGTAGTTAGGAACTTCCATATCTTTGATATTTCCATAAGCACAAACTTGTAAAGTTCCACCATATTGAAGTAAGATGAATTTTGGTAATTTAGGTACTGTCCAAACGTTTCCAAACTTATCAATTCTTCTACTCATTAAATAAATTTCATCTTCTGATAAAAATTCTTTTAATTTAGTTGGGTTTAGAGAATCAAGTTTATCTAATTTCCCATCTGATATAGCAGTAGATATTTTATTCATTATTATACCCATTTCATAATCTTCTTGTATAATAGTTCTTGCTCTAAGTGCGTTAGCCCAAGTTCCAGTCGGTACAAAAGCTAAATCACCAATCATTGCATATCCATCAGCGAAAATAGATCCTGAATTACCATCTGTTACATATCCACCTGTTCTTTGAAAATCCGCTAAGAACTCACTTTGTGACATATAAACTTTTTTATTCTTTTTAGAACCTCTTGTTTTCTTTTGCATTTCACCAAGTCTCCATTCAGCATCCTTTAAGAAATCTTTTGGTTGACCAGTTCTTGGAAATTTATTATGCTCACCATAAACCTTTTTCATTGCGTTAAAAATAGAGAATATAGAAGCGTCATAGCAATTGTGAATTACCGAGATAAGAGTTTTGTGATCACCTCTTTTTAACATTTGGTTAAAAGCAGCTGCAAACTCTAATCTACTTTTTTCACTTTTTTTAATATCAGATAAATTGTAATCTAAAAGTCTCTTCCAAGAAACACCATACTCATCATATTTAGCAGCGTCAATCATTCTAATAACTGATACTGTTAAATCATCTTGTGGAATTCCTAAGTTTAAGCAAATTGCCTCATAAGCTGAAGCTGTTTCTGATTTACCAACTGGTGCTGATTTATACTTTTCTTTTTGTTCTGGTGTAAATACTCCGTGATGATCTAAGTAGTAATCAATATATTCGTCTCTTTCATCACCTGGCATATTAGCAAAGTCAACAACAACGTTAATAAGTTTTGGATCAACTGTTGTGTATTTCCAACCATCTGAATAATTTAAAATACCATATTTAACAATTGTAAATCCGTTATCAATTAAGTATTTTTTAACTTCTATCGCACTAAATATACCATCCATATCATCGTGTGTATAAAGAGCAACTTTTTTACCATCTTTGCCTTTCTTTAACCAATAATCTTCTTTCTTTGGAAGTCTTGGTGAAGCTTCTTCATTTATGAAGTTAAAATATTTTTTTAAAATTCTCATTATATTTTATGTCTTTTTTTTATATATTTATTTTGATTTTCCGAAACCTGTTATTTTGCCCTCTTTATCACCTTTGTCTCTATCTTCTTCGTATCTAACATTAAAGAAGTTTTCATGGTCATTAACAATTTTAACTTCGGAATCTAAACTAGCATAAGGTCCAAGTTCTCCAGATCTAAATACACCACCTAACATTTCACTATTTAAGAATCCTTCCATGAAGTAACAGTTCTTTAATGATGAACCATCAACTCTACAAGAAAGTATTTTTGAATTATCGGCTTCGGTGTGTTCTAACTTTGATTTTGAAAGTTGTGAATTTTTAACTTCACATCCTAAGAGTGAACAATTTTCAAATATTCCTTCAAGATTGCAGTTTATAAATTCATAATTTCTTAGTGTTGATGATGTTTTTATATCAGCATCAACTATTTCCATAGTTTGGCTTTCGGTTACATAATTAATTATACAATCTTTTAAATCATTTGTACCGTCTATTAAATGGTAAATTTTAGAATAAATCTTATCATAATAAGTTGATATTATGTCATAATTATTATTTTGATCAATTTGAATTTGTATAGTAGGATAATCAACTATGAAATTGTCATATTTTGAAAAGTTTTTAAATCTTTTAATATTGTCTTCTAAATACTCTTCAAGTTTATTAATATCTTCTGAGTTAAATCCAACATCAATTGAATCATATACATTGATGATAAATCTATCCATAAAGTAGATTAATTGACCAACATTTTTTTCAAAATCTTTACCACCAATATATCTGAATTCTAATCTTTGACTTTCTTTGTTATTATTTATATGTATGAAATTTATTCCATAATACTTATCATTTGGAACTCTTAAATTGTTTTTGATGACACCAATTGATATATTAAAGAAATCATATTCTTTATAAGGTATTATTTTTTTGATTGTTTTTGCATAAACATTATCTTTTCTTGATGGATAATATCTATAAATTTCATCCTCATCAGTATTTAAAATAAGCTTAAGTATGTTTAAATCATTTAAATCTTTATCATCTTTATTGAAGGATAAGTTAAAGTGTATTGAACACTTATCATTTGTATATCCATAATTTTGAATAAAATTAACTATTTTAACTAAATAGTATTTAGCATCATAATAGTCAAGTGGTCCTGTAACTAATTCAACCATGTTAGAACCACCTGAAAGGTCTGGTTCAATCTTAAAGTTATCTTTATCTGGAGTAAAGTCTGAGTGATACTTTCTAAAACCCCAAACTTTTACCGGTTTAAGTTCATTATTAAGTATTTCAAGTGTTTTATAGAAAGAAAGGTCTTTCATATAAAATTCAAATTCAAAACCAATTTTAGCTGATTTTAGTTTACTGCTTTGGTTTAAAAATTTATCTGAATATTTCTTCATAAGAGTATATATTAAAATATATTTCTAATTTTTTGAGGAAAGATATTTTGTTTTATATATAAAAAATAGTTTAGACATTACTATGTGTCAATACTAAAAATTTTGAAAGATAATGAACTTTTTTTGTGTATATGTTAAGACCCGTAAAAAGATGGATAAATATATCAAGGTCAATAGGGTTAGGAATAAATATATTATAGATATAAAGAAAATAATTGAAGAGGAAGAATTAAGTCCAAGTGATGATAAAACATATTTAAAAATTCTAATATTCAATAAAATTCAACAAGCTATAAGTAAAAAGAAGGATATTTATTATATTCCTGACTTTGATAATGACTTTTCTATTGAGAAGTTATTAAATTTAAAAAAAATACTCGGTGAAAATGACTTTAATGTCTTAATATTTTATAACGAGTTCCGTAAAAATCCTGAAATAATAGATGATGTTTTTAGTAATTTGTCTAAATTCTCAAATTCACAAATTATTAGAGATTATTAATATACAAGAGATTAATAATCTTAATATATAAAGAAAAAATCTTATTACTATGGCTATTTTAGGTGGTTCACCATTAGGTCTAATTGGGGTAACATCAAATTCATCTGGTGGATATTCTACATTTAATGGTGGTAAAACAAGAAATGTTCGTGTATCTAGTTATAATCAATCTAAAGAATTATCATTATTTAGTGGTAAAAGAAAGTTGAGAGCATGGCCTGGTATTAAATCATATAGTGGTACTTATAAACAAAGTGGTAAAGATGTAGCTTTTACTGATTTAGATACAACTGGTCAATTAGATGTTGATTACTCTGAGCTTAGAAACAGTGGTGGTACAAAAGGTGATAATTATACTATGAGTACTCTACATAATAATGATGTATATGATACATCGGTTTTAAATATAATAGAAAAGTTATCTTCTACTAAAGCTGCTTTAAGACCTTCTGATTTTGCTTATTTAAAAAATCTTGGTGTTTATCCAAATAATAGATTGATGATAGTTAGAAGATTTGCTAGTCCGAGTGATGATAATATAATGGTGTCTAGAAAACCAACTGAGATACCATCGTTGGCTAATGTTATTAGTTGGGTAGCTGATGGTGCTAATTTTGTTGACATAACATTTGGTGAAGTTTGGGGTGAGGCAAAGGCTGACTTTACTAACATGTTGAATAGATTGGGTGAAGACTTTGGTAGAAAAACAGACTCAATGGGATTAGATGAATTACTTGGTGCTGGAGCTGGTGCTATTCCGCTTCCAGGTTTTACTGAGATTTTTCAGAGAAAGTTTTTAGATGGTATTGGTTTATTGGATGAAGGTGAAAAATCTGGTATACCAGCTGGTAATCCAAACCTAATTAAAGAAGCTAAGGTTAGAACAACTGTGGGTTATGGTGACGCTGGTTCTGGACTTTCAGCTAAAGTTTCTTTTAGTTTTGAAACTGAGTACGAGTTAAAGTTTATATCTGGTATTGATCCAACTATTGTTTGGATGGATATAATTGGTAATATTCTTAGATTAGGTACATCCGAAAGTGATACTTATGGATTAAGTAGGTCTGCTGGGGCTAAAATAAAAAATTGGGTTGCTAGACCAGATAATTTAGTTTCGGAAGTTATATCAACTATAAAGAGCGTCTTATCTTCAACTGCTGCTGAGGTTCATAAAAAAATAACAGAAATTTATACTAATGCAACTAAGGCAATAGATGATGCTCTTAAAGAGCGAAAGACTCAACAGACAAAGCCTGAAGAAAGCAATGATAGTAATAACCAAAATAAGATTGCTGATGATCCTGAATACCAATTAGCTAAAAAAGTTGCTAGAGGATCGAGAAAGCTACTTGATGGTATAGTTAATATTGCTGATGATATTTTAAAAGGTACTATATTAAAATATAGAACTGAGATAATTGGTATTGTTAATGCGCTTACTGGAGCGCCTTCGACTCCTTGGCATATAACTATTGGTAATCCTCTTAGACCTGTTTTTTGTTCGGGTGATATGTTGGTTCAGGATGTTAATCTTAAATTAGGTCCTCAATTAGCATTTAATGATCTACCATCAAGTATAAGCGTTAGTTTCACAATAACAAATGCTCGTAATTTAGGATTACAAGAGATAATGTCTAAGTTTAACTCTGGTTATTTAAGAACCGTTGACGTTCAAAAAACATACTACGAGATAACAGATCCAGCAAAAGAGGCAATTGGTGGTCTTCCTTGGGAATCAGCACCTCAAACTGATCCTCCAACTAATGGAAATGGGGGAACAAAATCAGCTGATGGTAATGCTAAGAATGATGCAGCAGCTACAAATTCTAAAAATACGGGTGGTGGATCAACTCCAGCTAATACGGCTGGGACAAACGCAGGTGGTGGTAATCCACCAGCAACTGTTAGTGCATCAGGAGCTCAAAATGATGGTAATAAAACAACAAAGGTAGTTAATGGTAAACAATCAAAAACAACTATTAACAAGAATGTTAAAACTCCACAAAAAAAATAATTAGGTAATGAATATAGATTGTTTTACAAAATTTTTATTTTCATATAAACAGAATAGGTTTATATTAGAAACACCTGTACATACTTATAATAGAACAATTAGTTTAAAAGAATATACTGTTCAAAAAGATGAAGATATGAGAATAGATTTGGTTATGGAGTCAATATACGGTGATATTAGTTATTATAAAGATGTTGATATTATTTTATATATAAATGGTATTGATAATCCTTTAAATATTATGGAGGGTCAAATTATTAAATATCCAAACGTAGGTGATTTACCATACTTTAGATATACTGAAAATGGTGAAACACCGGACGATACGATTAAGAATGCGTTGGCGGTTGTTAATAAATCAACGAGAGTTGATAAAAATAGATCAAAGTTTGTTGAAAATGATTACTCTTTACCACCAATACTTCTGACTAAAGCTGATCCACCAGTAACTATTGATGTTGATAAAATAATAGTAGGTGGTTTAAAATAATTTATAAATTATGGCTGTTATAGAAACTAAAAATTCTACGATATATTTACCAAGTTTTGGTTCAAATTACACTACTGATATTAGTGTAATTTTATTTTTCCCAACCGATGATGTTACAAAAACTGCATATACATCAATGATAACTTCTAGTGTTACAGATTGGTTTAATAAATATGTTATAGTTATTTTCAATGGTTTTAAGAAGTTATCATTTACTGGTAATTTTTGGACATCAATACAATCAGAATTTGTTGATGTTATAACTAAAAATAATTTAGTTGTTAATGATATAAGTCTATGTTTTTTTGTTAATTCATCATCTGATTCATCATTGGTTCAGGAGAATATGAGTAAAGATGTACTTTCTAGTAAAGTTTCCAATTTCACAAATTTAATGTTAATCGATCCTTACCCGGAAGGTAAAATAGTTCAAAATATAAAAGATTTATCAACAAAAGGAACTAAAACTTATCTAATTTATAATACTCTAAATTGGAATGCGAAATTTAGTTTAAAATTTACAAATTTATCATCTCTTGTTAGTTCATATAGTTTTAATCCAACTCCTATTAATACTAAGGATGTTAATAAAGATAGAAATAAAATAGTTGGTAAATTTTTCACCAAGTGGAAAAGTGTAATTGAATCAACGTTAATTACCCCAACATTAAAACCAGATCCAATAACAGAGAATAAGGGAAACAAAGAGTTTACTGAAAATAAAACTCCTGAGAAAACACCTGAAACAAACTCAGATATAGAAAATCCGGTGAGTAAAGATACTGGTGGTAAGTTAAAAATGACATTTAATGGTATTGATAATTCAACAGTTAATACATTTAGTATAAGTAATTCATTGGAGTTTCAAATTTTAATAGATCAAACTGTTGATAGTCAAAATACTGATGATTTTAGTGATGGTTTAGATGATGAGTATACCGAAACCGGATTTGAAGGGTTGGAAGAAGCTGGTATTATACTTACTCCTTTGGAAAAAGATCTTCAATTATCGGTTGCTGCTAGTCAAGAAGATGCTAGTACTGGGTTAACACCACCTGGAACACCTGCTAATATAAAACCGGTTAGTAATTTTGACGCTTTATTAAAATTAGCTGGTGATTGTGCTAGAGAGTTAGGTAAAAATCCAAGAGTTAAATATGAGAATTTGAAAAAGGGTTATATTAAAGGTGTGCATGGACTTTGTCCTCAGGGAACTCAAGCTGTTATTTATGCGATGACTGGTGTTAAAAAGTTGGGACAACAATCAGGTAACGCTGATTATTTCTCATTTAAATATAACAAATCGTCTTTCCCATCATCTCATTACAATCCTAAAATTAAAGTTGGTAAAGATTATTGGAAAGATAAGTCTAAGTGGCAAGTTGGTGATGTTATTGCGGTTGGTTATACTGGAGGTAAACCGTATGGTCACATTCAAGTTTGGACAGGATATAATTGGATGAGTGATTTTAAACAAAATGCTTTACAATCAAGTCACGTTGATTGGGACACACCAGCTCTTTGGAGATTAAATGAAAATGGTATTAAAGCTGTTAGTAAACAAATGGGGCAAATATCATAGTTAATAAAAACATGTTAATATATTATCCCAAGCAACTTCATTTTCAAGAGTTTTTCCTTTCTTAGCTCCACTATCCATTACTAATTTTCTACCACCATTTGAATAGATACCATTACAAATAGTAATCTTTGTAAAGTTATCAACAACTTTAAATTCGCCATTACTTCTAAATATAACCGAATATGGATATCCATCATCTATTGTTAAAGATATTTTCTTAGGTGAGAAAGATGCTTTATAGAAAATTTCACCATCGATATTTATACTAGCTCCATAAGGATTTAATCTAGCATGAACTAATTTTAATTCAGTATTTGTTATTCCTTTTAACGATCTTATATAATCAGAACCTGGTAGAGTTTTAGTTGATATAGAATCCCAAGCCTTTTGTGTTGAATCATCCCAAGCTCCTAATAATGTTGTTTTTAGTTTATTTTTATTTGCCCAAATTTGGAAAGCTATAATATCTAATGTAGTTTCGAAGAATGTTGGTTTATTTGTATTAGAGGCTGTCACACCATTTGTTGTTGTTTGATTTTGAATTTGGCTTGGTGCTTGTTGTGTATTATCCTCAGCTATAGTAGATTTACCTTCTATATTATTATTTTGATTAGTTGGTATACTTTGTGAAGCTGATTGTGGGTTAGCATTTATAACTGTTTTTTCTACTGGTGGTGCTATTTTATTAGCTTCTACATTTTTAAATGCTTGGTCCCAATCATTTTTAGTTACTAAGGTATAGCTAAATTTATTACCATTCATATTAACATGTTTCTCACAAAGACCAAAAAATTCATTTAAATCTTCTTCACTTGCAAAACATTGAGAGCCATCTTCCGACCAATCTCCTATTTTCTTACCACCTGGATATCCTAAATGTATACCAATACCAAAGTCTTTTGTACCATTATCATTTGTATCAGCTGGAAATGTTAAATTACTTGGTATAAATTCAGGTTTATCAAACTCTTTATCATACCAAACTAATTGTTTGGAATCTGTATGAGTTAGTAAGGCCGGTGCTCCACTCCACTTTGATAAAACGTAAACATCTATATATTGAGATGGTACTAAAATTTGAATTGCTTTAGTTTTAGGTTTTTGTACAACTTCTGTATTTTGTGGTCTTGATGTTTCTGATAAATTTTGACTTTTAGTAGTTAGATTATTATCTAAACTAGTCTTAACATCTTTTCCTATACTACCTAGTAAAGTAATAGCTTGACCTTGAAGATTTCCTAATACATTACCAGATTGACCTTGAAGATTTCCTAATACATTACCAGATTGACCTAATAAATTACTATTTAGTAGTTTTGGTATGTCATTTATCTTCTCCATATTCAATCCACTTGCCTTAACTTTTGAATATGCTTGATCAAATGATGTTATATTAATTCCTGTGTTTTGTAGTTTATTTAATCCAGTTTGAACCAATTTTAGGTCTATTGAGTTGGAGACTATTTTATTTGCATCAATATCTTTAACCTTTTCTAAATCCATAACGGAAGTAATATCAGCTCCTAAAGATTTTAGCTTACTTAAATTATCTAAAAGTTTTAATGGGTTTATTCCATTATCACTTAAAGACTTATAATCTTTAAAAAAGTTGCCTACATCAATACCTGATGTGTTAAGTGCATTTAGTTCAGTTGAACTAAATAGTGATGGAAGAAGGCTAGTAATATCTATAATACCCATTTAATTATAATAATTTTTTAATGTCTATACCATTTTTTGATAAGTTATTAATGTCAGATTTTAATTTAGTTATACTTAACTTGTTAGAAGCTATTTTTGTATAGTCTTCTGATGTTAACTTACTTAAATCGCTAAGTTTGTCTGATTCAATTCCTAATGATTTTAATTTGCTTATATCTTTTTCTACTTTATCAACATCCACTCCTTTTGAAGTTAAATCAGTTAATTTTGTCTTTGATATATTTGATGATAAAATATTTTTAAATTCACCAGTTTTTCCTTGAGTACTTCCAATTAAATTACCAGCTTGATTTTGAAGATTATTGATTAAACTACCAGACTGACCTTGATTTAGTAAACTATTTACTTTTTGATTAATGTTGGAACTCAAACTGCTCAAGTTACCAATGAGTGCGTTACTAGTGAAATTCTCAACAACACCATCTCTTAATTTAACATTATTTAGAATATTTTTTGATAAACTGTTAATAGATTCCATATCGACTGGAACTCCTTTACTTATAGCATTCTGTATTAATATGTCTTTTATAGAACCTTCAATTTCAGCCTGTTTCTCAACTGGTAAGTTATTAACATATTTTTTACCACTATCTTTTAAGCTACTTAATACTGCATTTGTGGCAATGTCTTTATTTAAAGATGTTATTGGTACACCATCAATTACCGGTCCTCGTAATACGTCCTTAAATGTAACTCTCTCACCTATTTTATTAGACCAATAAATTTTATCTAATGTGGATAAATCAGTTTGTTTATTTATCCAAGCTTCTGACATAGTAAATTCTACACCAGGCATTGTTGAGAAAATATAGTTTTTAACTCGCCAGATATCTTTGTCATCTTTATAAAGAACATATATTTTATCAACAAACTCATCTGTATATTTATCACCTGTTGCCAAACATTGATTTCTTACACCAATTATATTAAGTTCGTACGGTTTATCATATAACTTATAATTCTTCATTTTAATCAACTCTAACAATACATTAACGTCTGGGTGAACATCTGGAACATCTGGTGCTAAATCGGCTGGTATAGGTGGTTTCTCAGCGTCTATCGGTGGCTTTTTAAATGTTGAAGATGAAGAACCATCTAATGGTACATATTTAACAGTTTCTTCGGTTGTTAAATTATTTTCTTCAACGGTGGATTTCCATTTATCGCCCTTTTGTCCATCACTTACACCTTCTGTTCTCTCTTGCATTTTAACACTATCATTGTCAACAATATAAACATTTTTAGACAAAAGTTTTGGATCTTTTTGTGTAAAATATAATTGTATATGTGAAAGTAGTGCTGGAGTTGCTATTACAGGAGCAGCTAAATTTCCTAAAAAAGGACCACCTTGGGAACCCATTAATATTTGTAAAAAAGTATCAAACCAGTTTGTGAAATTATCACCTAAAATTGCTCTTTGTCCTGAGTTTGGAGAACCTAAATTAATTTTACCAAAATTATCTTTTAGATTAACATCAATCGTTTTTTCTTTAATGTTTAGATTATTGAATTTGTGATCTATTTTAACTCCCTCTGATTCATTTACATATATTTGAGTTTTATGATCAAAGATCAAAGCTTTCATTGAAAGATAATCTTCGTTATTTAATTGTTGTAGTTTATTTTCTAAGTTTTGATTGTAGTGATCTGATGAAATATATTCTGGGTTGTTTAAGTTACCATTTTCAAAAACAATAGTTACTACTTTACCTTTATCTGGTATATTAAATTGATTTCCATTTAAATCTTTCCAAGGAGATGCCCATGGTAAATCTTCTACTTTGAAGTTATCATAAACATCAAGAACTCTTATTTGACATCTACCAATTTTCTTAGGATCATCATTATTTTCAACTACACCAACGTATGTTTTCTTAGGATCGACAGTTTTAGACATGATTTATATATTATATAATCATGTTTCTATCCTATTTTTTACCAAATTTTTCGTTGTTACTTGGGTATGACCATTTAGTATTTGACTTAACAATGTCTTCTATTTTTTGAACATTTTGAATAATTGGTGCTGGATATTTTTGGTGATCTCCTTTATTGCTTATACCAAATCCGATTTTTGAGAAGTCTTTTTCACCAATAGGTTTCCAAATTAACCCATTATGTTCACTTGGATTTGATTTTGTTTTTATAATATTTTCTAATGTTCCATAGACTTTGTTTTTCTCATTTGAGTTACCAAATTTAATTAAATTAATATCAGAGAACTTAGATTTCTCATCATAAATTGTATTGGTTGACTTTCCAAAATTTTGTGGCTTTAACTTATTAAGCTCACTGTAATTTGTTTGAAATGGATCGGTTGTTCCCATTAAACCAGCTATATCTTCTGTTAAGAAATTATTTAACTCTTTTCTAACATCAAACCAAGGACCAAAAGAGTTTGGTGTGTATGGTTTTGGATAAACATTTTTTGGACCACTTTCTAAACCACCTAATCCAGTTGATAGTTTTATTTTATTTATTGTATTTTCTAATAATTTAGTTCTGATTTTAATTTGATTATTGATTTCACCAACTACAAAGTTTTTTGCTGAATTTAAAATTCCAACTGCAACCTTTTTTGAATTTGCCTTAAAGATGTCCAACTCTGTCATATTTTCTTTCTTAGTTGATTTTGCACCAGCAAATCCTTCATCATCACCCAATTGATCTGTTGATGTTGGTTTATTAATTTTTGATATATCTTTTAAACCCTTTGTGTCACCAATACCTGCTGAGTTTCCACTTACACTATTACCTCCCGTAGCTGGACCAAAATTAGATTCATCTTCTTTATCACCAGGTACTATATCAATTTTATCTAATACGATTGCTGTAGTAACACCGTTGTGTCTTATTGTATTTGTACCAACAGTATAAAATCTTGGATTAGAAGTATCCGCTATTTTACCAGTTGTTCCACCTTCTTCGCTTTTTTGAGTACTTCTTTCTTCTCTAGCACCTTTATTACCAATTTTCCAAATAGCACCGTTATTATAACCAACATACTGACCAAAAAATTCCGCATCTGGTACCCATCTTTCGTATTTGGTTGTTGAATATTTGAAATTCATAACAACATCAAGTGCTGGACCACCGTCACCATATGCTTTTATATTCGATAGGTCTATATCTTTCTCGTGTGACATTGAATTAAAAAACAATTGACATTCTCTTAAAGAATAAATATATCTGGATACGTTATCTTTTATTATTTCTAAAGATTCTTTTGATGGATTAGATTGAATTACTTTTCTAACTCTATTAAAATTTCTAACCTCACAAACAACTATTTCACAGTTAAATCTTAATAGATTTTCTGGTACTATATTTTTACCATTTGGTCTTGACCAATATAATAATTTGTATAAGTGTGCTAAAGTAGCTAAAGTACCAGAAACATCTTCTGTAAATGATAGTGTTAATTTATCAGTTCCATAATTCACAAATGATGATTTTGAATCAGGTGAACCATCATTTCTTTCTATTAGAAAGTCTAATCCAGCTACTTTTTGTAAGTAGTGTGATAGATAAGCTTTTTTACCTGGTCTAAATTCACCTTTTTGTGTTTGTGATTGTGCATATCCATTATTAGCTTTTGATTGTAATTCAGATGCTGGAGCGTCAGGTGAAAAGTAGATACTACCTTTGGTTTTAAAAATTTTCTCAAATTGTTTTTTAAAGTCATATAAAACAATTCTTCTTGATTGTACTTCACTTATAACACTGTAAGACCTTATAAAATCTTCAATAGAACCATTTAATAATGGAGAACTGATTGCATCAATTATTATTTCAAATCCATACATCACCGGGTCTTCATTTTCGTATGGTGTATTTTTAAAAGTTTTTAATCTATAATCAGTATCATTACTACCATCCCAAGCTTCTCTATCATTTTTCGCGGTTTTAATTGGTGTTCTACCATTAATTGCAAATCCGTGTCTAAAGTAGTCTTGTGATGAATCATTAAAAATTAAATATCTATCTCTAGTTGATTTATCACTTAAAAAAGATTTACTTTCTCTAAATTTATCTTCTGTTTCAATAAATTTTCTATTTTTAAAATTAACACTATCTATATGAGAATCTAATAAAATTCCATACCAACCATTTGGTACAGCTGGTGGAAAAGCTGGTTGTACACTTGAAAGAACGGATCGATTAAAACTGGAGTTTGGTGTAAAACCTGGTTTTTGTCTTACATTATTATCGTCAACTATACCAATTAAACTAACAGGTGCTGTTGTACTTGTCCCATCTGTTCTTTTGATACCATCGGATAAAGAGCTGAACTCTTGTTGAAGAGATGTATCTTCAATCTTATCTTTTGTTAGAATATTTTTAAAAAATTTACCAGGCATAATTTATATATTAAATATTTAACTTCTTTTATTATGCTGATTTTGATATTTTATCAAAAGCTTCTAACCATGCTTTATATGATCCATTCACTTCATTAATTCCTTTTGTACCACCATTTACGGACTTTCTAGCTGCGGTTAAATCACCACTAATAACCTTACTAAATGTTCTAGCTTTCATAAACTCTATAGCTATTTTATATGAGTTTTGTGGATCAAGAGCTAAGTCACCATTACCAGCCAAATTAACTCCTATTCTTTTACCATATTTTTCATAATTGGCTTTACCAGTTAATTGTATCAGTCCTCTACCAAAATAAGGAAATCCTTTAGAGTCGGTACCTAAATTATAATAGTTCTTTTTACCACCTTTGGTTGATCTATAATAGTTTAATGCTGATGAACAAGGACCATTTGATCCATATGGAACGCCGGCTCCGGTACATGCATAATCAGCTTCCCATCTTTGTAATGAATATCCAGATTCAGCAAATGCTGTTCCTAATAAATAGGCCGCTTTTCTAACGTCATCAATAGAAGCGTCATTTTTAATAAAGTAAAGAACTTTTTTCAAAGAATCTTTAAATTTGGAATTTGGCTTATAATTTTTTGATACTAAACTAATCAATTTATCTATATTAAATGATTTCCATTTTCCACCAACATAGTTAGGACTATTAAAATCTATATTTAGATCATCAACTCTAGCAGTTGATTCTAGTGTTGGTGTTGAATCTGGTAATGATAATATTTGTATATCCTGAAGAGCTTCTAATTGAATGGCTAATTCTTCTGATCCTTCAAATCCTTCTTCTACATATTCCGAAAGATCATCTTCATAATTATTTACATTTTCATATATTTCTCCACTACCAATTATTACAACTTCGCCTAAAATGTTATTATTCATAAAACCAGTTTTCTCAATATTAAATAAATAATCAGCATCAACTGTTTTTGAGATATATGTTCCATCTGATTGTTTCTCTATTATACTTAGTTTGGCGGTAACTTCAATACCATTTTCTAAAACATTTGTTATAGTAGCAAAATATCTAACACCATTACTATCCTCTATTGTATAAACATCACCAACATTAAACGTGCTATTTAATTTTGGTGGTGGAGTTAATAAAGTAAATAAGTTATTTATAGTATCCGTTGGATTTGTATTTTCTGGATTTTTAACATCGGCTGGAGTTTTTTCTGCTGGTGGTGGACCTTCATTTATTTCTTTTGGATTTTTACCTAATTCTTTTCTAACCAATCTAAGTTCTTGTTTTAAAGATCTACCATCCCAATTGAAATTCATTTCAGATATAATATAATCTCCGGTTTTTCTCCATTGAATCATTTCTGGATCACTTGGTGATGGAACCGGATTAACTATTGTTACATTAACTTTTTGATATAAATATATTGAGTAGTTTGGATTTGGTAAATCAACTGTTAATACAACTTTATTTAACTCATCTAAATTTATTTTATTTTGAGTTATCGCATAATTATAATTTTTATGTACATTATCAGTATCTATCTTACCACTATATGTAGTTGATATATTATTTTGAAAAGATTCTTTGTCACCTTTAGCACCTTTTAATACCATACTTGTAGACTCATCTGATGTTGTTGAATCTACATCAAAAACTAAAAATTCTTTTTTAGTTTTGTCATAATATTTAGTTTTAGTTTTATATCCTCTTTCCAAAGAAATTGATGTTGAATTATTTTCAAAATTCTTTTCTTCAATAAAAGAAGCACTTGTGTTTAAACTCTTATCTGAATTTAATTTTAAAGCTTGTATTTTATCGACATCTTTTATATCACCATTATCAAAAGATGATGTATCAATATATTTATCTTCTTTATTATTTCTTTTTAGTTCTTTCTCTACGTCAACATAGTTAAAACAATAGTAATAGTCTATAAATCCAACCATAAATGATTTATCTGAAATGTAAGAGTGTTTTATTATTTTATCTATAAATTGATATTGTTTATCTCCAACATTTCGCCAAATCATTTTATCATCGGTGTTAGTTATATTAGAGTTGAATCCTAATTTTAACTCTTTAGCAATTTCTCTAAGAACTTCATATGAAGTTCCTGTGTAAGGTTGATACTTTATTCTATATAACTCTGATATATCTAGTGTTCCATATATCGAGTATTGTCCTTTTGAAATGGCAATAAAGTCTTCGATTTTAAATTTTAAATGTATTGATTTTATATTTGGTGATCTTGAATTTAAAAAAAACTCAAATTTAGTATCATCTTGTGGCATACCAATATTTTTAATAATCCCGTTTGTATCATTAAATATGAATTCTATTACTGGTATTATTCCATTATGACCTAGTCTTAAAAATGATATATCTCTATCATTTATTGGAGATCCCATATAATTAATAAATGGAGTTAAACCTATTTGAGAAGCAACTTTTTTATCATCATTTAAATTTTGTGTATTTGGAAGTTCCATTGGTGGTAAGTCAACTTTTGGTTGATCTACTTGTGTTATTATAGGTTTTGGCTTTTCTTCAGGTTTTTTGTCTTCCTCTTCAGGTTTTGTCTTTGGTTGTTCTAACTCAATTGTTTCTGGTAGAACTTTTACAGCAAATTCACTAAACTCTACAAATGTAGAAGTAGTAGTTACTGATATAACATAATCACCTGGTTGATCAAATTTTAAATTCTTAAATGATACAGAATCATCTACTATGTCAAGTTCAGTTTCACCTATTAAAGCACCAGGACCACTTTTAACCTTTAAAATTACTTTACCAGTTATAGCCATAATTTTATTTTTAATTTAATATTTTATATATTAAATCCTTTCTATCTGGCTATAAATTAACTCTTAATATTTTATATGGGTATTTTCTTTTCTTATAGAAACCTTCTCTTTCTAAATAATGTCTATAAAGAGCATTTCTAAGATCATCTTTATCAAAAATATCAACTAAGTCAAAAATATTTACTTTATCTTTGTCTGAGTGTAAACGTAAACCACGTCCAATTGATTGTATAATAATTTGTTCTGATTTAAATGAGTCTGCGAATATAACATTAAAGATTGCATTTATACTTACACCAGTAGATAAAGTACCAAATGAGGCTACTAAAACTTTAACCTTATCACCGGTTATCTCCATTTGTTTTTTAATTTCTTCTCGTTTTCTACCACTTACTTCACCATCAATATAGAAGAATTCTTTATCATCAATCTCAGCACTCAACTTATTGAATATTTTCTGTCCATTTTCAATTGTGTGAAAAAGTAGTAATGTATTATTTGAACATTTTTCAACTATCTTTTTGATGAATTCTAATCTTTTATCAGATTGATGTATATAAGATTTTTCAAAATCAAATGCTGACTTACCATCACCTGATTTTCTAATTATCTTTAGTCTTTCATTAAAATCGATATCATTATGGTTCATAACAACAACTCTAATATCCATTGGTGTTATAATACCTTTCTTTTTTAACTCGTCTGCACTTACTTCAGTTATCTTTGGTCCTAATACTGATTGTATTGTTAAAATTTCACAAGTATCATCATTAGGAAAGGTACCAGAAACTCCAAAACGACAATAAGCATGTCCAAATGTGTATTCAAGTATAGTTGTTATTGTTTTTGCTTTAGCTCCATGAGCCTCATCAGTTGCGATGGTATGAAATTGTTGAAAGAAATCTTTGGGCCATTTTTCTAAAGATTGATAAGTACCAATATAAACATTTGGATTTTCAGTACCGGTATATTTTCTTGGTCTATCGGACATTACTTCCTCAACTCTAACTTCACAAGGTCCCATATCATCATCTAAAATTTGACCTAATTTCTTATCTCTATTCTCTACAAGATTATTAACTCCGTAGTTATATTCAACTATATTATCGTAGAATTGAGTAACAAGTGTAATTGAAGGTACTATTATTAAGAATTTGGCGTCTTCTTTAATTTTCTTTAATGTGTAAAACATTACTATTGATATGATTAGTGATTTACCACCGGAAGTAGCAACCTCTGCCATGCAATATCTATTTTTTAATATTTTATAGGCGGCTTCTATTTGGTGGTCGTATGGCATGAAAGGTATCCAAACTCCTTCTTTATTTCTAACTTTATGATTTTTGAAAAATTCTTTACAGAATTCGGTAACTCCTTCTAATGTAACATCTCTATTTATGGGAAAGTCTTCTTTGTTTTCAATTTGAAAAGGAACTTCAATTTCTTTACATCCTTTTAAAGCTTCTCTCCAAAGTCCAAGGTTAATTCTACCATTTTTAAAGTAAGATTTTTTCCCATCCCATACCCCCATTTTTACAGCGGGTTGAAATCTCCAACCTTTAACATGACGAGTAAGCCATAGTTGCATTTGATGATATTCAATTCGTGTAGCATCTGATACAACTATTTCTTCAGTATTTTTATCATATCTAAACCTCATTTCATGTTATATATAAAAATGTCTAATTTGTTTATTTATAGATTTTTTGTTGAAATTTTCTGGTTTTTTATAGAGGAGAAAATTAAAATGTGATATATAATAAAAAATAAATTTAATTATGGGATTAATATCATATTTAAGAGGTCTTTTTGGATCGAAAAAAACCGAAGTTAAGGTTGAAGTTGCTGAAGTTAAAACTGAAGTTGTTGAGGTTAAAGAAGAAGTTAAAACTGTTGAAGAACCTAAAGTTGAAACTGCTGAACCGATTGTTGAGAGATTAGTTGAAGTGGCTGATAAAAAAGTTACTGCTAAAGAGATTAAATCTAAGGCTAAGAAATCTCCAAAAGTTGAGAAAGAAGTTAAGGCTGAGACTGAAGTTAAAACTGAGACTAAACCTAAACCAAAAAGAAAGAGACCTGCTAAAAAGAAGTCAGAACAATAAAAATTGTTTAAAGTAAAAAACCACTCAATTTGAGTGGTTTTTTTTTATTATTTTAAGTTTCCATATTTTTCAACTATGATATCAACTATTTCCTGACCAATTCTATCTTGAGCTTCATTTGTAGCCGCTCCGATATGTGGTGTACACAAGATACCTGGGTGTGATAATAATTCTTTCATTGGTGTTGGTTCATTTTCAAAAACATCTAAAGCCGCTGCTGCGATATGACCATTATTCAATGCTTGTAATAAATCTAATTCATTAACAACTCCACCTCTTGATGTGTTAATAATTCTTGAACCAGGTTTCATTATTTGTAATTCTCTTTTTGTGATAACAGAATCTCCATTTGGTTGTTTAGGTACGTGTAATGAAATATAATCACAGATTGGTAAAATATCATCTATATTGGTTTTTGTATTTACAAAAAAACCAGATGTGTTAGTTACATCTTCTCCATCTGATGTAGTCCAGTTTATATTTAAATAAACAGGAACTCTTTTTTCTTCGATATCAACAGCAACCACTTTCATACCCATACCAAGCGCGTAAGAAGCTAAAGTTTGTCCAATTCTTCCAAATCCAACAATACCTAAAGTTTTACCTCTTAATTCAACACCTGAACCGTATTCTTTTTTAAGTTTATTGAAATCACCGTTCTCAATATTTTTAGCAGATTTACCAATAAATCTTGAGATAGCAAACATATTACCGATTACTAATTCAGCAACTGATTGTGAAGAAGAAGCTGGTGTGTTAAATACAAATATACCTTTTTCTTTAGCATATTCAACATCAATATTATCTGTACCAACTCCGCCTCTACCAATAAATTTGATGTTAGGACAATTATCGATAATATCTTTTCTTACTTTTGTTGCACTTCTTACTAAAATACCTTCGTAATTTTCTTCGTTTATTTTAGTAATTAAATCTTCCTGATTTACTTTTTCGGTTATAACTACATAACCATTTTCTTCTAATTGTTTTTTAGCACTATCTGAAATGCCATCATTCGCTAATATTTTCATATTTTAAATCTTTGTTTTTTAATCGTTTTAGTGATGTATTGTAATATTCCTCATTTAATTCAGAACCAATATATCTCCTATTAAACTTTTGACATGCTTTAGCAGTTGTTCCAATTCCTAAGAATGGATCATAAATAAGACTATTTTCAGGAAAATAGATATTCATTATTTTAACTACAAGATCTTCTGAATAAGAAGCTTTTAATTTTGATTTGATACCATCATTATTTTTAGCTTCGATTAGATTAGTATAATTCTTATAGAATTTCTGACCAGTTTTTTCATTAATCTTACTTATCTTTTTATTTGTTTTGAAATTGTGTAAATGTTCTTTTTTAACAATTACATAAATTTGCTCACAAATTCTTGATAATTTAGTTGGTGATGTTTGAAAAGGAAGAGCTGTTGACTTTTTCCAAGTTATCATATCAGCTAAAGTTAAATCTGTTTCTTGGTGTATTTTAGTCATTAATAGGGTTGGTAGAATAGGATTTTCATTGTGATAAGATAGGTTATAACAAATAACTCCAGTATCTTCTAAAATTCTTGAGAATTCCTTAAACTCTTTTATTCTAACATTTAGATATTCTTCTTCTGATAGACCATCTATGTCGGAATAACCATTGTCATAATAAACATCCTTTCTTTTTGATGTGATATTGTATGGTGGACTTGTTATAATACCACCAATAGATTTATCACTAATTCTAGACATTGTTAAAATGTTATCTTCATTAAAGATTTTGTTTTCCATCTAATATTTGATTTATTTTTTTATCTCTATTTTCTATTTTCTTCAGCCCTTCATCTTCTATTGTAGAAAATCTAAGGTGATATACACCGTCAATCTTATTAATAAGATAAAAAACTACAAACTTATCATTTAGAGACTGATTATTTATTAAATCTACAAAACCATCTAAAGTATCATTTTTCATGGTTACTGTTGAATAATTCAATGCTATCCACTTAGTATTTCCTATATCATCAGACTTTTCCTTAACATGATATACAAATGATGGTGAGTCTGTTATATACCATATTCTATGAAAAACTTTTTCAAAAAAGTCTCTTAAATCGTCATTATTTATAACACCTGAAAAAGGAAAGGAAGTATTATAATAACTTAATTTATCAACATTACTTTTAATCAATTCCTCTACTCTTTCATCTTTAGATAAATTTCTAATATCTTTCACGATTATTTTCTATTTTTTACGATTTCATCAATCATACCATACTTCTTAGCATCTTCCGCTGTCATCCAATAGTCTCTTTCACTGTCTTTATAAACTCTATCATAAACTTGTCCAGTTCTTTCTGAGATTATTTCATAAAGTTCTTTTTTAAGTGAGTTGATTTCTTTAGCTTCGATTTCCATATCAGTTGCTTGGGCATATCCGGTATAACCAAGTGGTTGATGAATCATTGTTCTACTTCTTCTAAGAGCTTTTCTTTTACCATTTGTACCAGAACATAAAATAACAGCTGCCATCGAAGCTGCTAAACCAGTGTTTACAGTCACAATATCAGGCTTTATGAAGTCCATAACATCTAATAGACCTAATCCAGAGTAAACCGAACCACCACCAGAGTCAATATAAATCTTAATATCTTCATCTGATTCGGATTCTAAATAAAGAAGTTGAGCTTTGATTAGATTACATGTATAATCGTCTATATCAGTTGAGAGAAAAATTATTCTATCGTCTAATAACTTAGAAAAAACATCAACTGAAATTCCATTATTTTCTAATAAGTAAGAAGTATTGTTATTTTGTATTTTAGTTACTTTTTTAAAGTAATCATCGAATACTGATGTAGATACTGGAATTCTACTGTTGTCTCTCATATGAGATTTCAACATTTTTTCAATTCTATTCATTAGTATATTT
>Ga0315907_10000093_pt1 | contig 122439 bp, 106 predicted proteins | sample LakEriMetagenome_3_FD_203525 | JGI IMG/M metagenome (GOLD analysis project Ga0315907, IMG submission 203525) | Freshwater fungal communities from buoy surface, Lake Erie, Ohio, United States - Buoy 12 MA123 | ecosystem: Environmental > Aquatic > Freshwater > Lake > Lake biofilm | place: USA...
AGACCTTGGGTTACTGCACTCCACTGGAGGTCTATGCCCAGCACTTGCAGCGCCTTAGCCTCCAGGCTGATTCAGTGCATTGAACAAATGTTGCACTTGGACTTGAATCCGCCCTTAGTAAATCAAGGGGTTTATGCTACCAAATTAATAGCATGCAAACGACGATCTCTTGGTATCAAACCCATTAGGCAAGCTGCCAAGAGCCATCTCAATGCGCAATATGAATGCGCTGCTTGATGTGTTTAAGGTGGGCCACTATCGTCACCGTCATGATGATGAGCAGCGACCAAGAACTCCACTTGCCCACATGCACTGCCGACCATGCACCCAACTGGTTAGGGTATTTCCAAATACCAAAGAAGGTGCTGATGTTTTCGGCTAGCCATACAAAAAAACCAATCAGCACAAAAGACAGCAGCAGTGGCATGCGCCGGTCTCGGTCTAAGGGGCGGTACACCACCATGGTGCGTGCATACAAGCCCAAGGCACACGCAGCGATGTACCAGCGGTAGTCGCTAATGTAGTGGTGGGTAAAAAAGTTGGCATAAATTAGCAAAGCCACCACAGTGGCCATCCAGTAAGGCGGGTGGTGCTGTACCCGGAGGTCAAACAAACGCCACGCCTGAATGATGTAGCTCCCCACAGCCGCATACATAAAGCCTGAAAACAGCGGCACGCCCCACAGCTTGGTATAGGCAAAGTCAGGGTAAGCCCAAGACTTAATGCCGCCCGAGACCTTAAACACCTCTAGCGCAAAGCCCACGGCATGAAAGAGCATCACCGCTTTGAGCTCATCCAGCGTTTCTAGCTTGGCCCACACCATGCCTATTTGTATGGCCAACGCAATAACCAGTAAAACGTCATAACGAGGCAACCCTGCAATGCCAGTGCGTGGCACCAACAGCACGGCCATAAAAAACAGCCCTACAAACAAACAAGAGCGTGCGTTTTTGATACCAAAGTACCAAAACTCCAGCGCAAAACGGCGCCAGCCCACCAAGCCCTGACGTGGCTCATGGGCCATCAAATGCTGGTCCAGCAGCAAGGGGTTCAAAGACAGCATCTATGCTTACCTAGCAAATCAAAGACAAGTAAATCCCTTAGGCCCACCAATACCGCACCACATGAAAAAACACCGGCGCCGCAAAGCAGACGGAATCCAAGCGATCCAGCATGCCACCATGTCCCTTGATCATGTGGCCCCAGTCTTTGATACCACGGTCACGTTTAATGGCCGACATCACCAAGCCACCAAAAAACCCCATCACACAGATCAAAAACGCAATGCCTGCCGCCTGCAAAGGGCTAAACGGCGTAATCCACCACATGCCAGCGCCCAGCAAGCTGGCACTGGCAACACCACCTACTAGGCCTTCAACGGTTTTGGATGGCGACAAAGCCGGGGCCGCCTTGTGCTTGCCCAGCAACTTGCCCCACACGTACTGCAACACATCACTGCCCTGCACTACCAAAACTAAAAACGCGATCAGCAACAAATGCCGGCCTTCAAAGCCAGGTATGTTCAGCGTCAGCAATGCGGGCACATGCGAAATACACAGCACCGTAATCATCAGCGCCCACTGCACCTTGGCGGCACGCTCTAAAAACCGGGTGGTATCCCCTGAGAGCACCGACACAATCGGCAGCAATAAAAAGGCGTATACCGGGATAAAGATGGAGTACATGCCGTACCACTCCATCCAAATAAACAAGTACTGCAAGGGCAAAAACACAAAAAAGCAGCTGGCCAGTGCCCAGTGGTCGCCGCGGCGGGTATAGCTAATGGTCAAAAACTCGCGCAAAGCAGCAAACGAAATAAAGAAAAACAGCACCAACACGCCGTTCTTGCCAAACACAAACGACAAGCCAATCACCGCCACCATGACCCACCATGCGTTCACACGCGCATTGAGGTTGTCAATCACCCCATGTGGCTGCCCCTGCGCTACGCGCCACTTCAGCAACGCGCCCACAACAGAGGCAAACAGCAGCACCCCACCCACACCCAAAAAGAGCGACCACGTTTGTTCTTGCATCGTCATGGCTTTAGTCCAATTCTTTAGGGGCCAAGGCCAACAAGGATTGGCGGGCGCGCTCTAAAAAAGCAGCTTTTTCTTCATCAGGCCCGCACTGCAAAGGCGCTCCTACCGTTACCGTGCACAGCAAAGGCACAGGCAGCAAATATCCTTTAGGTAACACGCGGTTGATGTTGTTGATCCAAACAGGCACAAACTCGGTGCCAGGCTGCGCTTGTGCCAAACGGTAAATACCACTTTTAAACGGCAGCAATGCAGCGTCAGTGGTGTTGCGCGTGCCTTCAGGGAAGATGATGAGCGACTCGCCCTGCCCCAGTACCTGTGCCATACGAGTAATCGGGTCGTCAGCAACAGTGTTTTCGCGGTCAATCAGCACAGCCCTGAAAACGTCTTGCCCCACAAAACGCCTTATGGGCGACTTGAGCCAATAGTCTGCACCTGCTACAGGGCGGGTAGTGGCACGCACCGCAGACGGCAGTGCTGTCCATATCAACACAAAATCACCATGGCTAGAGTGATTGCCGTAATACACACGGGCCCCAGGACCCATTGGTTCAGATTGCCATATGGCGCGCACCCCGGTGAGTGCAGACGTAAAGCCACATATTGCATGGGCACACAAACCACTCAGCCACCCCATACGCGCCCCTTAGTACCGCAAGCATGCAAAGCCTGGGCTGCAAAAACAAACAGGTTCATCTGCATCAACAACATGAAAACTTACTTTGCAGCCAGCTCTGATAAACCTGCACGCACACGGCGCACGCAAGTCCAAGCAGTCAACGCAGCTATAGCCCACATGACATAACTTGCAGCCACCGGCAGCGCTAAGCCAAAAGCAATCCACAAGCCCAGTGCGCCAAAAACAAAAGCACGATCACTTTTGCCCACAGGTCCGTCATAGCGCCTCGATGCCCCAGCCACAACGCCTAGAACACCAGCAAGTTCTGACATCGCAGCCAACCAAATGACAAGGCCTATTTGCAGCCCACTGAAGGGCGCAATCCACACAAAAGGCAGGTACAAAGCCGCGTCAGACACCACATCGGTCAGCTCATTAAGGTAGCCCCCCAATGCTGAGCACTGTCCAAACTCCCGTGCCAACATGCCATCAATGGCATTTAAAGCCATGCGCAGAAACATCCACAGCGGCACCAGCGCAAACCACACGCTGGGCTGCTCCAGCGCATACAGCCCCAACCCCAGCGCCACAGAAACAGCACAGGCCGCCACCGTAACTTGATTGGCTGTAACACCCCAGGCGTGCAAGCGCCGTACCATCGGGCGCAGCAAGTCCTGAAACTTGGGCTTCAGCGCGTAAATGCTCATAGAAAAGAACTTACAAAAGATGCCAATAAACCACTTGGCCTGGCCTGCGCTGGAACCAGCTAGCGGTAAAACGCTTCTACCTTGCCCTTGAGTTTTATCAGTAGTGGCTGGCCTTTGCGGTCCACAGCGCGGCCAGCAGGCACTTTTACCCACCCCTCGCTGATGCAGTACTCCTGCACATCAAAACGTTCCTTGTCGTTGAAACGAATGCCGACGTCATGCTCAAAAACCAGCGCTACGTGATATGGGCTGCGCGGGTCGCAAGACAAATGATCGGGCAGCAAGGGGCGTGTGATGGTTTCGGTCATGATTCAAATCCGGATATTGCCAAACAAAATTGGCGTGCATTGTGCCTTGCTTACTTGCCGGTGATGCTGGTTTAGGGAGTAGATAATTCACCGGCATCTTAGATGCACCGAGCACCCATTGACCACCGCAACCGAAAAACACCATGAGCGAAGCAGATTACAAGAGCCAATGCGACACAGCAGAACAACAGTTGGCCCAAGGAGACATAGACACAGCGATCAAAACTGCTCATCAGGCCTGTGGCACCACGCCTGAACAAGGCCGCGCGTACAGGATCATTGCTGCTGCTTTGGTCGTCAAACATGACTGGCTTAGTGCGCTGGAAACTTATGAACTCTCATGGCTTTTGGACCCCAATGATGCAGAAGCACAAGCTGGTGTCTCAAGGGTGCTCGGACACCTGCGCAATACGCCAGATCTTCAAAATGCCGATCGGCCTTTTCCTGAACTTTCGAAATTTGGCTACTACAGCAAGGCTTGTAGACGTTTCTTACGCATAAAACTATTAGGTGCGGCTGCACTCGCGGGTGAACTCGCCGAGGGTGAAAGCTCAGACGTACTACTGCAAACCGCCATCATGAATATTGATGCCACCTTGTGCAGATGGACACGTTTTGAAGAGCACAAGCAATATTTTTTTGACTATGTGCATTCACAAAAACATCTTCCTGCCACATCACCTTGGTTATCTTTGTGCTTGCAGGATCAGCCTGAACTGCATTTGGGCATTGCCCAAAAATTCTTAAACGACTTTGGTGGGCATCAGGCTGTCATTTCACGCAAGCTTCGCCCTCTTGGCAAATTGAAAAATCGTCCCCGTATTGGCTACTTGTCGGCAGATTTTCACGACCACGCAACATCACGTCTAATGGTCGCTATGCTTGAAGCGCACGACCGAGAAGCATGGGATATTGTGGGCTTGTCCTATGGGCCTGACGATGGCAGCACTTTGCGAACGAGAATTCAAAGCGCATTTGAAACATTTATAGATTTACGTGGCAAACCTGTCGATGTCAATATTCAAACGCTACGAGCACTCAATCTAGATATTTTAGTGGACACCAAAGGCTTAACCAGCGATTTTGAGCCTGCTTACTCTTTAAGCCGACCTGCACCTGTAATAGTTAATTTTCTAGCATATCCAGGCTCAATGGGCAGTACTGCATATGACTATATTATTGGCGACAAGATAGTTACACCCTTCGAAAACCAGCCTTACTTCACCGAATGTATAGTGCAAATGCCCCATACATACCAGCCTAACGACCCTAATAGACTACCTGCTGACAAGCCACCTAATCGCTCAGAAGCTGGTTTGCCAGAAGGCGCACTAGTTTTTGCCGCATTCAACCAAACCAAAAAAATCACACCGAATCATTTTCAGAGTTGGATTCGTATTATCAAAAAAATACCAGAGGCTGTGCTATGGCTCTATTGCGAGGACGAAATTGCCAAGAAAAATCTCACCACTCTTGCTGTACAGAACGATATCAGCCCAGACAGATTGATATTTGCTCCTCGTTTACCTTTGGCCCAACATTTGGCACGCCACCAACTTGCGGATCTGTTTTTAGATACTTTCCCGTGCAATGCTCACACAACTGCAAGCGATGCCTTATGGATGGGCTTACCAATAGTAACTTTGCGGGGGAAATCTTTTGCTTCAAGAGTTGCAAGCAGCCTACTGGAAGCTATGGGTTTACAAGAGCTAATCACTAAAAATCAAGAAGAGTATGAGCAATTAGTTTTTACGCTAGCAAATGATTCGCAAAAATTAAAGAAATTGCGCATGCATTTGATAGAACAATGCCAAAAAACGCCTTTATTTGATCCCGAAAAATATACAAAAAATATTGAACAAGCCTTTGCATTTATGATAGAACGCAGTCGTAAAGGAAAACCTGCCCATGCTTTTGAAATCAGAGATTTTAGTGAGGGAGGAGGAGTCAGGCTTTCAGGGGGGACTGACTTCAAACCAGTTCAGACTTACAAAAAGCGATAGATCATAAAAGTGCTGGCTGGTTTTGGCTTTTGATGTGATATCAATAGGGTGTCCAAAGGTTAATTTCAGTACTCGCCTTGTAAGGCGGATAAAAAACTTCGTAACTCTTAGACAAGGCGTCCATCAGAATCAATGGTGCAAGATTATCCATGGGGACAGCCTGTGCTTTATATTGCTGCGGCATTCCTACAAGCTGTAATCTCCAGCGATTAGATAATCCTAATTTATTTAAGTTATTCAAAACCTCTATCGCTCGTTGAGCACTTGTATCTGGTTGTTTTTCGTCTCCATTTTTCGGTGTTTTCCTTGAAATAACTTCTTCATTATTTTTCTTGGACATATCAAATGCGGCTGCTATTGATGGCACACGATCATCAGCTTCAAGCAATTGATCAATCGATCTCTCATAGCTGGTAATAATTGCCTTAACATCATCTTCAATCGATTGACTCCCAGCAGCAAGATAGCGCTGGTGCATGCGTGCAATTTGATCGTCTAAAACACCCGAACCAAGCGGTACGGGGGGCTGAGCTTTGCCAAAAAGATCGTGCAAAGGACGATTTAACCTTACCTTAGAGAACTCACCCCCAGTATCATGTTCATTGGTTCCAACTGCACCAGGACGAAAAAAATCTGTCATATTAAGTATTAAGTTAATCAAAACTACGTTTTTGCAACACTTCGCCGGTAGATATAGAAATACTAACTCTCTCTGTAAAGAACTGATCTACCACCAAAACTGCATTGTCATTGCCATTATTTTTTTCTAATGCAATAAGATTAATACGATATCCGCCAAAACCACACTGGCCAGTCATCCGAGATGCACAAAAATTGTAGTAAATACCCTGCTGAATAGCAGTTGACTTCAAACCTGCATAAGAATCAGCAGCATGAATTTTTGATCTTAATGCTTGTGCTTGATGCATGACCAAATGGCTGATTAAAAGACCGCAAGCCACACTGAGGAAATAAGACATCAATAAAATTATTATGCCCTTGTTTTTCAGCAGAATTGTCAGAATCTTTTTTCTCATGATTAGCGCTGCCATCAGCATAGCCACTAACCATAATAACGCTAAAAACGAGAATATTAAACCGGCAAGCGGTGCCTGAACCATTAAATCAAAAAATACAATTACTATAAGTAGAGCACCTACAAATAACCATTGAATTTTTGATGTTGTGAACTTGCCTTGGTTTTTACTAGCTGCTTGCGAAAAACTCACCATCATGCACCAAACTTGAAAGTAAGCGCAGCTTGACAGGCTGCTTCTGGGCTCATCCCAAGTTGATGATAAGAATTACCTAATTGCCCCCACTTTTCTGTAAAATCTGGATTGCTAGAACCTGCTTTACCAAGCACTTTCTCTGCCCCTGGAATATTCATCCTTGCTTTTTGCAATAATCCCTTGCCAGCAATTGCCATAGTTTGTGATCCGGGAAAAATGTCCCAATAACCTTCTGCTGCCATTGCAAAACGCTCTGCTGCTGCCAAATTATTGTCATAACGATCAAGCCCATCCTCCCTTCTTGCAGCTAGCCACAGACCAGGGGTTTGATATTCGTTACGGTTTGACAATGCTGCACGTAGCCAATCTTTCACATTTTCATCTGTATCGGCAATACGTTTGAGACTTGGTTCATCTCCCCAATGTGGACGAGTACTAGCAGGTTGGCCAGTTGCTGCTTGCCCAGTGGCTTTGTCGGTAGACGTTCTATCGGCTACACCAGCTGATGCACCACTAGCTGGAGCTGGGTATTTTTTAAAGAATCGTTGGGCTTCAACTTTTATTGAATGCGTACCAAGCACAACAGGGGCCTGCCCTTTGCCAATGAAATGGTGTGATGGACGACTCAACCTAATTTTAGAAAATTCGCCTTCAGTGTCATGTTCATTAGTGCCAATTGGGCCTGGGCGTATAAATTCAGTCATTACTAATTATTTATTTAATCAATTTTAAATATAATCCAACAGGAATAAAAACCTATTTCATATTTTTTAATATGCACTTGTATCCATAGTACCCGGGGGGGCTTCACAGGTACAACATTTGTAGCATAAATAATCATACTGGCTAGTACAAAAAACACAAAGTAGCCACCCGAACCCAAAAACAAATACAAATTGTTTCGTTCTGTTGCAATAAATGCCTATCCCGCCTACAGACGTGGGCCTGTGTTAATAGTTACACATGCTAGCATCCCAAGGGTAATTTGCATCAATTTGTTTACTCCTGCCTAGCCCATGACCGAACGCCGCACCAAGATCAACACCCCTTTGGGTGAAGCCCTGCAACTGAGGCAACTGCACGGCACGGAAGAAATCAGCAAGCTCTTTGCCTTTAACGTTCAGGTCATCAGCGACAGCCCCTCTGTGGATCCCAAAGCCCTTTTGGGTAAATCCGCCTCTGTTGCAGTAGAAACCGATGGCGGTGGTAAGCGTTATTTGCATGGCGTGATCAGCCGCTTTGGCATGCGCGGGCAAGACGCATCTAAGTACAGCTACTTTCTAGAGATGCGCCCTTGGCTTTGGCTGGCTACGCGCAAGAGCGATTTCAAGATCTTTCAGAACATGACGGTGCCAGACATCATTCGTGATGTTCTGGGCAAATACGGTCAGCCCATGGAGTTCAAACTGACCCGGGCTTACCCACCGGTAGAGTATTTGGTTCAGTACTCCGAAAGCGACTGCAATTTGGTCTGCCGTCTGGCAGAAGACCTGGGCATTTACTTTCACTTTAAGCACACCAGCTCTAGCCATACCCTGGTATTTTGTGATGATGTGGTCAGCTCTCACGAGCCCATGGCCGGTGCAGGGTTGCCTTTTTACCCACCCGAGAAAGCTGCGGTTGCCAAAGAAGAAAGCCTGGACGATTGGGATTTCACCCAGGGCTTGCAGTCGGGTCGCGCTTACACAGATGACTTTGACTTTAAGAAACCCCGTGCAGATCTGGCCCAGATGCGCAAAATGCCTCCAGGCCATGCCCACGATGAATTTGAAGTTTATGAGTACCCAGGCCAATTTACAGAGTATGCAGACGGCGAGCATTACGCCAAAGTGCGTGTAGAAGAACATATCGCCTCACACGAACGTGCAGTAGCCCAAGGCAATGCCAGAAACTTGGTGGGCGCAACGGGTAGTTTGATGACGCTGCGCAACTACCCTCGTGAGGATCAGAATGTTAAGTACCTGCTGCTGTCAGTGACTTACCACTTTACAGAAAACGTTCAAGTCAGCGATGCAAGCAAAGGCTCTACGCAGCGCTTTGCCATTGAGGCGCTGCCCACATCCCGAGCATTCAGGCCCGCACGCATTACACCCAAACCCCGCACCCAGGGTTTGCAAACAGCCTGGGTGGTTGGCCCGCCCGGAGAAGAGATCTACTGCGACAAGTTTGGGCGCGTCAAGGTGCAGTTTCACTGGGACCGCATAGGCAAAATGGACGAGCAGTCCAGTTGCTGGATGCGGTTTTCTAGCAGTTGGGCGGGCTCTAATTTTGGGGCCATTGCCATACCGCGTATTGGTATGGAGGTGTTGGTAGACCACATTGATGCCAACCCCGACAGGCCCATTATTGTGGGGGTGGTCTACAACGCAGACAACATGCCCCCTTGGGAGCTACCTGCCAACCAAACGCAAACGGGTATCAAAACCAAGTCCAGCAAGGGCGGCGCGCCGGGCGCGGGTATTAAAAACGGCCCGGGCGATACCAACATCATCCGCTTTGAGGACAAGGCTGGGGCCGAGCAGCTGTGGCTGCATGCGCAAAAGGATCAGCTCACGGAGGTGGAGAACGACGAGGACAAGTGGGTGGGTAATGATCGGCGCAAAACGATTGACCGCGACGAAACCAACCACATCAAGCGTGACCGCACCGAGACGGTAGATCGCAACGAAAAAATCACGGTGCATGGCTGGCGCACTGAAGAGGTTGATCTTGACCAGACAGAGACTGTCCACCAAAACGATACCCAAACGGTGGATATGGATCAGACGCTTACAGTGCACCAAAACCGCAAACGCACGGTGGACTTAAACGAAACCGTCAGTATTGGTGTGAACCGCACTAAGACGGTGGGTGTCAATGAGACCGACAAGATTGGCAACACCTGGACCATCGATGTTGGCAAGCTGAAGATGGAGACCATTGGCATAGCCAATATCGAAACGATTGGCGTGGCCAAGATGAATAACATTGGGGTCGCCTACAGCCTCAATGTAGGGCTGGCGATGAACACTTTGGTCGGCTTGACCCAAAGTGAACAGGTCGGGCAGAACAAGAGCATCAAAGTGGGTGCAAATTTAAGCACCGACGTGAGCAAGAATCACAACATAACGGTCGGACAGAACAGCAAGACAACAGCAGGGCAGACTATTGTGATGAGCGCTGGGCAGCAACTGGTGCTGCAGTGCGGTGGCGCAAAAATTGTGCTTGACAGCGGTGGGGGAATTTACCTTGAGGGCTCACATGTTGAGGTTAGGGGTGGTGGTGCGATCAACCTAGATGCTGCAGGCATTGACCTTAACGTAGGTAAAGCGCAGGCAGCTCCTGAGCCACCCTCAGCACCGCCAGATGCTCCAGCTGATTCTGGCCCTGAATTACCTGGCATAGATGGCTTGATGCAAAGCTTGGGCGGGGCAGCGCAAAACCTGCAAGGCGCGCTGGGCGCGGTGCAGCAGCTTGCTGCACTGGCCGATACGGCCAAGGCCGTTGCAGCGGGGAATGTAGGTGCTGTTGGTGGGCTAGCTGGCATGGCGGCGGGAGCATTGGGCGGCGGTGCAAGCTCAGGCATTGCCAGCGCAGATGGAGGCAATGGGGCTGGTTGGTAGCAATACGAGGATGAGAATTTTTAAGCCATGGCGCCGAGGTTGGCTAAATTCCGACAATGACACACGACGACCAACCTCATACCCTGCGACAGATATTGAACCAGCGATAAGGAGAGAGCCACATGGGACTACCAGCGGCCAGAAAAGACGATGACGTAGCGCACAAAGATGGAGCGGGCGCCGTTTTGGAGGGTTGTCCTACAGTGCGCATCAATGGTCTGCCTGCGGCCCGATTGGGCGACAAAGTGCAGCACAACAAGGGTATAGAAACCATTACCACCGGAGAGCCCACGGTGCGTATTGGCGGGCCTATAGCGGCGCGCATCACAGACAAAGTAGGCTGCGGAGGCTTTATAGCTGTGGGCAGCCCCAATGTGCGTATTGGCAGAGACACGGAGGAATCCTGTCTAGCAAGCGCCGCTGAATCTGGGGCCATGATGGTCACTGCAGCAGACTCTGTTGGCATCTAAACACTAAAACAACGCACGAGACACTTTTCGTGACAAAAGCACTCACTCAATGGTTTTATGAAGGCGGCCAAGAACTCTATGCCCTGGTCGATGCGGCACGAGACCCCCAAATCATTAGTTACATCACGCAAAAACAAGTGTCTCTGCACTGCCTTTTTGATGGGATCAAAAAAATCACATTGGCTGAAGTTGCACCCTACATACTCAAGACCGCAGAGCTACGTGAACACCTGCCCGCCTTCGTAGAGCAAGCATGGGGCAAAAGCTGCACAGTAATTATCAGCAGCCCACAGTCATTGGCACAGGTGCGCCTTCAGCTCAAAAAAAATTTGCTTATCCAACTGGCCGATCAAGGGACTGCATATTTCCGTTTTTACGACTCTCGTGCATTGAATAAATTTTTTGCAATCGCCAGCGTAGGTCAAACGGAGCACCTCAATGGAGACTGCATCACAAAATGGCACTGGATGGGGGACACTAAAGAAACCATGAATACTATCGAATCAACTGACAAAAAAATATTATTTGGCTTAGCGAACACAAAGTCTTATTCGCTTCACACCAGTGAATATTTGTCTATATAAATAAACCTTGGCGATGCTAAAAATAACTCAAATACAACTCAATGATCTTGATCATGCAGAGTATGAAAAAGTTAAAAAAGCCATTATAAGAAGTTGGATAAAAATATCATTGCATCTATATCCTGACTGTCCGATTCTACCTTTAGAAGAGCAGGTGAATTCTGTTAATTTAACCATTGAATCTTGTCGAAGCTATCAAATCGACAGTCATGATGCAATTATTTCGCTCGCAACGAATGTACTTTCTGCACAAACGATGGGACTTTCAAAGTCATTCATTGCAGACATGTCATCCTTTTATTTGACTTGTGCAGCAGAAGGAGCAAATCATACCGAAGCACAAGAATGGATAAGCTGGATATTATTTGAGCAAAATCAGCTAACCTCTTCGAGGAATCAATAAATGGCCACCGCGGTTAAAATGGACTCCTACGATACCGAAATTCTTAACAGATACGAAAAGGAAGAAAAGGCACGCCAAGAGGCCATAGATCAATGCAAAGCAGAAACGCAAAAACAAAAGGTTGAATTAACTGAAGCATCAAAAGAAATCAAGGCAGAAGAACAGGCCATTAAAAAAGCAAGCGCTGATTTAGACAAAGAATCTGCCCAACTAAAAAAAGAAAAGGCCGCAGCCAAAACAGACCAAGAAAAAGAAGCTGTCAAAAATAAAGAAGACGAATTGGCGAAGAAAAAGTCAGAACTTGCAGACAGAAAGAAAGAAAACAAAAAGCAAAAGGCTGAAAACGATGCAAGAATCAAAGAATTATCTTTAAAAAAATGTGGGAATCCACTATCTAAAAATAGATCCTGCGTGCCTGCAAACGAAAGCAAGAAAATGGCGGATCCACTTGGTACCTTGCCTGAAGAAGTCAACAAGAAAAATGGCACCAACATCGATTTCAGAGAACTCTTAAAACAAGAAGGTGGCTATAGCGGAGCCTATGTTCCTTGGTGGCCCATCAACAAGGGCAGCACCAGCCCGGTCATGACCACCAAAAACACAAGGAGCAACGACCCCGACAAAAACCCAGTGGTCAAAGGTAGCAGTAGTAGCGGAACCACCATTGGCGTTGGGGTGGATTTTGGGCCACAAAAAAATCAAAAAGATTACTTTAAGTCAATTGATGCAGCTAATAAAAAATATGAAATATTATCAAAAGAAGAAGCAGATGCATTAAAAAAGAAAATAGAGCCATACATGGGAAAAACTATGGCAGAGGCATGTCATTACTTAAAAGAAAATCCTCTTGACTTGAGTGAAAAAGAGATCAAGTTACTGCATGCAAATTCGTGGGACTATTTTGCTGCAATGGGCGCAAAAAGACCGGGATTCAAAGATCTAAGTCAAGCCGATCAAACGGCGCAATATAAAAAGGCATATAACACGGGAAGTTACAAATGAAAAAACTATACAGATTTATTTTATTTATTTTATTAACCATGTCGATGAATCACATAGCCGTTGCAGGAAAATTCAGAAAACCAGGCGAAGAAATGGAGGGTGTATGGCGCATCACTGCTTATGACGTAAGCGAGTACCCAGAATATTTCAGGCACGAGGCTTTTGATTATGTCATTGATGACAACTTTTTTTCTTTGCCAATCGGCCAATTAATTGAGATAAATTATGACGGCATTTACATGACCAGCGGACAGGTACGCGGTGGCACCATGAAAAATCCACACGTGAATGCTCCTCATTTTATCTTCAACGCTTCTGGGCCTATATCTAATGAAGTATGTCAATATAAATCATATGATTACATGTGCGAGGAAAATAAATTATCAGAAAAATTTAAAGTAACCGAGCTTTCTCAAAACTTTGCCCTTTTTGTGCAGCGACCTGATGCTGGGAACAAAAAATTTTCAGGCGCACCTCCTTATCAATACTTTTTATGGGGTGCACAGGCTAGACTTTTTGTAAGAATGCTGAATAAGAATAAGCTGGTTGTTATAAATGAAAGCTTACCAGTGCCGCCTGAAAACAAAAATCTAGGCTGGATTTATTCAGTATGGGAACGTGTGCCGAATGTAAAAGGTCGATGATTATTAATTGAGCGCTACATTGACGGCATCGTCACCTGCCTAACAAAGAGATTTAAGACTTTTCTCTGAATGAGTGAGATGTTTAAGAAAAAATCGTATGTAAAAGACTTGCTTGCCTTTTCGTTTGACGCAGAGTAGAACGACGAATTTTGAAAAACTCTATCGGTTACCAGCGTAGGCATTTTAATTTGAAGCTTTGCAGCCGTTGCTGGAGGCCGTACAAGTTTATCTTGCCAAAATCTTGAGCAAAAACCAACCCCACCGCCCCGCCTGAAGAACACACCTGGGGCCTGCATGGCTTTACCCTGGATGCTGCTTCTTGGGATGGCGGTTGGCCCAAGGGCTTACCCCCCCACGAGGCCACTGCCAGTGATGTGTTGGCGGTTTTTACCCCCAACCCCGACGAGGTGGTGAACATGCACCCCATGCTGTGCTTCGCCATTGAAGGCCCAGCAGGCCAAACCTTTAGCGTGATGGCTTTGTTTGAAGCAGCGGGTAAACGGCTCAGCAGCTTGAGCTTTTTGCGTGTGGGGGATTGGCGTACGCTAGAGATAGCGTCCACCAAAGTCTGATGGCATGTTTTGCGAGGTCTAGGTTTGCAAATATTGAGTCAAAATCGGCATCACCGCAGGTATTTAGGGCTTTGTTGCTATTAATTTGATAGTATTTTGCATGTCATTGCACTCCTGTCGGCATTACCGACTGCGAGATCTGAGCCCGCTTTCGCCTAGTAGAGTAGCTCAGCCGCCCGTTTGGTTGCAAATATTGAGTCAAAAATGCCACCAGCCTCAGTACTTTGCGGGTTTATTGCTATCAAATTTATTGTTTAAATTCTCTGATCTTAGACAAGTCTGACCGCCGCACCAAGATCAACACCCCTTTGGGTGAAGCCCTGCAACTGAGGCAACTGCACGGCACGGAAGAAATCAGCAAGCTCTTTGCCTTTAACGTTCAGGTCATCAGCGACAGCCCCTCTGTGGATCCCAAAGCCCTGCTGGGTAAATCCGCCTCTGTTGCAGTAGAAACCGATGGCGGCGGTATCCGACGCAGCCATAGAGAGCTTTGCATACGACATCCATGGCCGCCTGATCTCCCTGATCAACGAAGCCGGTGCACAGTGGCGCTTTGCATGGAATGCGCTTGACCAACTGATTGCCGAACAAGGCTTTGACGGCAAACGTACTGACTACCGCTACGACCCCACTGGACGCCTATTGCAGTCACACGAAGGCGTAGCGCCCGCTGCCGCACCCATGGGCAAAGGCCCAGGCGTCATCCAAACCCGCTACCGCCGTGACCTAATGGGCCGCTTGGTCGCCAAGCTTGCCATCAAACCTGCCACCCCTGGCATGCAAGGCGCACAAGGCATACAAACCAGCCGTAACCGCTACCAATACGACGCGGCAGGACAACTGATAGTTGCCACCAACCCCCACAGTGCTGTTGAGCTTTACTACGACGCACAAGGTCGTTTGCTGCGCGAGATCACACCCGCCCGCAGCCTGGGGGGCCACACCGCCCTACCCCACACCAGCACCGTCGAGCACGAATACGGCCCGCTGGGCAACCGCATGGCCACCACGCTGCCCGATGGCAGGGTGCTCAACCACCTGAGCTATGGCAGCGGCCATGTGCACCAAATCAACCTAGACGGCCAGGTGGTGTGCGACATAGAGCGCGACGCACTGCACCGCGAGGTGGGCCGCAGCCAAGGTTTGCTGCACAGCCACTACCAGCGGGATGCCATGGGGCGACTGCTGTGGAGCCGGGCGCAGCAAAGCTCTGTGCTGGCCAGCGCCAGCGCACCCGCCGAACCCCAATCCACCGGCCTGACCTTGGCCCGCCGCTACCAGTACGACCGTGCGGGGCAATTGCTATCTATTCAGGACGAGCGGCGCGGCAGCCGCACCCAATACGGCTACGACGCCATTGGGCGGCTGTTGTCCGCGCAAAGCGCGGGCGGTGGTGCACTCAGTGGTGCAGCCAGTGGTGCGCTCGGTAGTGCTGTGGGCACACCCGGTTTGGAGACTTTTGCGTTTGACCCCGCCCACAACCTGGTGCAGTTCAACACAGCCCCCTCGCCCGACTCCCCAGCACGCGGGCCCGCTGCCAACGAAGTGAGCAGGTTACGGTCAGCGTTATTTAGACGGTGTTATCAGCTGTTTTGGGATGCGCGGGCAAGTCGCGTATGAAAACGAATAACGCCAGCTGGTGCGCTCATAGCATGTGACAGTGCGGTTGAGGGCAACATGAGCGGTGCCATCAAATCAGCAGCTCAGGGTCTACAGATGTTGTCGTTGCGAGAACCACGCAAAGAAAATGCACAGTGAAAACTACACACGCATATGGTGGGCATTGGGGTAGTGCTTTGCATTCATCCAGCGATGCTCGGGCACGAAATAAAGACAGCCGCACAAACACGCGGTTTGTAATACCCCTGCGCCAAAACTTGACAAAGGGCCAACTGCTCTTACTGTTGCGTCTTCTCGGCAGACTCAAGGCTTGAGTACACTGGCCCTACTTTTGTTTGAGCCCAGCCACGGTCACAAGGAAAGCCCCTATGCTACGTCGTCTTTTCTTTACTTATGCCTTAGCCACCTTGGCTGTGGCCTCTATTGCCGCGCCTGTCGCAGCGCAAGATCGAATCGGTGTGCTGATGCTGCACGGAAAAAATCCTGGCAACAATCAAGACCCTTATTTTGGCCCCGTGAAAGGCCTCTTCGAACGCCAAGGTTGGTTGGTCCTCTACCCCGACATGCCTTGGTCGCGAGGGCGCTATCTGGATGGCAATCTTGACAAGGCGATGGGCGAAATCGCAGTTCATGTCAAAAGTCTGCGTGACCAAGGTGCAAACAAAATTGTGATTGTGGGCCACAGTATGGGCTCGCCTGCGGGTATGGCGCATGCTGCACGTGGCGGCGATGTCAATGCGCTGGTATTGCTTGCCCCTGGTCATGCTCCGGTCGGCTACTACACACAACCCTGGGGTAAGGCAGTACATGACAGCATCAACGAAGCCCGCGCACTGGTCGCTGCCGGCAAGGGGGAATCACTCGAGCGTTTCAGCGACATCAATCAGGGGCGCCAGCAAACGGTCGTGACCACGGCTAAGGATTACCTGTCTTGGTTTGACCCAACGTCCGACGCCGAAATGTCGGTGACAGCCCCACGTATCCCAACTGATATTGCAGTCATGACGGTTATTGGAGAAAAGGATCCTTTGTTCAAGTCGATCAAGACTTACTTTGTTGACAAATTGCCCACTAACCCAAAGCACAAATACTTGGAAGTCTCTGGCGGCCATCTTGACACGCCGCGGGTAGCCAGTGATGAGGTCATCGTTTGGATCAAGACCGCGGTAGCTCCCTGAGCAAGCTCAACGATTTGTGTAATAGCGCACACCAACAGTTTAAGAATTTATGGGTGTGTCTTGCTGTGCATCCATTCAGAAGCATATTCAGCCAATGGGCCATACGTCTCTGAATCCGTCGCCGCCAGATTTTTGAACCGCGCTAAGTAGTGCTCTGCATCATGCGGATAAGCAAATGCTGCTCGTGCAAATTGCCGTTTAGCGTCTGCCAAACGTTGCGCTTCCGCCAGCAATGCGGCATGTCGAAACTCGACCTCTGCGACAGGTGCATAACGCATGACACGTTCGTTGAATGCGATTTTTTCTTGTACCGACGCATTGGCGGGCAGTACATATTGCGGCGCAATCAAATCAGCCAGTGGTGAAAAAATCGAAAAATCTTTCAAGTCATGTATAACTTTTTGTTCGATGTTCAGCTGTTGATCCCTGTTTGGCGAGGCATACCGCATGCTGTAAAAGTGGCCGTCAATCCTGTCAAAGTCATGAGCTGTTTTGAGTAAAAAGACTAGGCTGGCAGCGCATGTGGCAATAAAAGCAACTCGGATTTTGCCGACCATTGAAAACGCCCAGGCTTTCGTATCAGCAAAACCCATTACCAATCCAGCCAACCCAAGAAAGTAGGTGTAGTAAAGGGGCTGCTCCAGCATGCTGTGAATAAGCAGAGTACCGATGATGCCCCAGCTCCACAGTCGCTCAACCGAGTAAGGAACGTTAAGCATTCTTCGCAGCATAGCTACTACAGGTCCTATGACTGCAGCTAGCCCAACAAGGCCCACGACTGCCAGCAGTTGCAAAATTAAATTGTGTGCATACTGGTCCACGCCCCAAACGATCGGATCGGTGGCAGGATGAAGCTGCCCAACCAAGCGGTAAGCAAACGCATCAAAGCCAACGCCTAACAGCGGTTGTTGTAAAAACATGGTGATGGCGTGTTGCCAGAGCGACATACGCGGCCCAATGGCACTTGAGAAAGACAGCAACCGTTGCAACTGCGGTGAAGTGATTGAAAAAATATGTATGAGGCATGTGATCAATGCCAATGTGGCTAGCGCTAAAGCAGCACAAACGGCCAGTCGCTTGAGGTCGTGTCTCTCGAAACGACGGCTTACGAGTCCGATGGACAAGACGCTGATCAACAGCAAGTAAAGAAAAGTGCTCCGCGATCCCGAAAGCATCATCGCAATGAGGCACAGCATGCATATCAGCACAAACCAAGGCAAGCTCAACCGGCGTAAAAAGCAGAGGTAAGTCGCTGAAACCAGCCCCAACGACATATGTGTGGCGAAGTGGTTTTCTTGTGCCAAGTTGCCGTAGATACCAAAGGTAGTCAGGTCTAATGGGGCGCTGATCATCCCCCCGAAAGCTGGCCAAAACCCAAGGTACTGAAATAGCCCACACATTGCGTTGACGATGCTGCCTGCCAACACAAACCAAGCAAGTACGGTAGTAAGGCGGCGCTCACCGACTACCTGGGCCAGCGATTGACCTGCCGTGGCCAATAATCCGGCCCAAAGCAAAATCATCATGACCGTCAAAACGGTGGCACCGTAAGTGAACATGCCCAGTGCCCACTGCAAAAGAATAACGGCGATCAACGCAAAAGGCGCAATTGCAATAGCTGGAATCCAGATACGCCGGGAAAGCTTAGCCTGAGTAGTCGCAATCAATCCAAGGCAGCCAATTGCGATAGCCAGCCATTCTGAATAAAAAGAGGGGATCGGCAGTCTGTGAATGGGCACGACAAATGGCAAGCTGACCATTAGTCCCATTGTGCAGACAGCCCAATTTTCATAACCCGTTCTGGACCTATTCACTACCGGGCTTACGTTTTCCGCCGTCCTTGTTTTCATTTGATGCCAGCAAGTAAGACAAAGGTGCTTGGTGACTTGGCAGGCGTGGTCCGAGTGTCAACCCACGAGTCCAAAACGAAATCCCTCGCCGCAATGCGACGAGGGATTAAGCTTTGAAGTAAACCTGACCTGGCCAGAGAGCGTCAAACTCAGCTGGCTGTGGCTTTGTCAACTAGCGGGGCGCGGATGCACCCAGGTTGAGCAATCCAACGCCCCTGACGCCAGAGGCTTGCACAGGAATGCTGCTCTGATTAAACGAATTGTTTCCTAGCTGTCCAGCGTTGTTCAAGCCAAAACCAAACACAGACCCATCGCTTTTCAATACATGCATACTGGCCTTTCCTGCGGCAACTGCTGCGGCACTGGTCATGCCTATGGCAGCTGTTGGCGTGGAACTGTTTGTTTGGGTGCCATTACCAAGTTGACCGTAAAAATTATTACCCCATGTAAGAGTTGTTCCGTCTGCCTTGATTGCAACACTGTTGAATGCGCTAGCGTCAACAGTCATAATCCCACTAAGGCCCGGAACAGGTACTGGCAAATAAGAATGGGGGCCCTTAATGCCCAATTGACCGTAGTAATTACTGCCCCAAGCCCAAACGGTGCCATCGCTCTTGACCGCCAATGTGTGTGTACCACCCGATGCGATGGATGTGACGCCAACCATACCAGGCACGGCAACAGGTGTTGGTGTGGCCACTGTATTGCCGGTGCCAAGCTGGCCAAATTGGTTGTTACCCCATGCCCATAAGGTACCGTCAGTCTTCAGTGCAAAAGTTGAATAGCCTCCGGCTGATATGGACTTGACGTCACGCAGTACTGGCACTTGGACGGGTCTACTGCTGAAAGATTGGTCTGTTCGGCCCCAACCCCAAACGGTTCCGTCCGCTCTAACAGCGACGGTATGAGACTGACCCGCCGCAATTGTTTTGACTCCGCTCAGGCCAGCTACCAAAACAGGCCGTGAAGAAACACCAGACGATCCGTTACCAAGTTGTCCATTGAGGTTGCTACCCCAAGTCCAAACAGATCCGTCCTGCTTTAATGCAACAGTGTGGAGGTTTCCAGCACGTATCGCCTTGACCGATGAAAGTCCAATAACGAGCGCTGGTGCTCTCGAGTTCATGTAACTTCCGATGCCAAGCTGACCATAGAGGTTTTCACCCCAAGTGAAAACGCTGCCGTCCACCCGCAATGCCACGGTATGCGCATCACCTGCAGAGATGCGCATTGAGGGATCTAAAGGTTCGACAACGGTAACCTTTGCCATCGACGTCTCGTACTGCTCAAAAGAAGTTACCGCTTTGTCATCGGCCGATTCACCGCCTCCGCAAGCAACAAGTGCCGCTATCATAGAAAGCGAGGCAACATGATGAATGATTTTTTTCATAAAAACTCTGGGAAAATTACAGTGCCTTTTGTGGCGACTACTGGTGATGCAAATTGCATAGGTTGTTGCTACCACCCTGCTCAGAAAGCTCCATGATGGAGTAACCTGTACCTACAAATTGTAAGCATTCTGCGAAGCTCGATAAGTATCAGCTGGCGGTAGGCGTCAGGCGAGTCGGGGCTGGTGCACAACCTGTCCTTACCTCCCACTCACCTTTGATCAAATAGATGAACTGGCGTTGCAGCCATCACCTTGGCAAAAAGAGACAGTTGGCTGGGTGGAGCGACTGAGATAGTCACGTGACATGATGGACGCGCAACTTAGGCATTTTGGCGAACTTTCCTCAAGTTTTTAATGCAGCGCAAACCCTCAAGGCAAGTCGGTGTAAGTTACAACACTCCCACCTGCGCCGGGTGCGTGTGAAATCACCCGCTTGAGTTGCCCATCAATCAGAATGAAAGCTTTTTTGCAAGCCTGTTCATCGGGTGTTTTGTCTGACCACCCCTTGCACGGCAATTGAACAGATGCATGCACCTTGTCGCCAGCACCCTGGTACCACGTCAAATCGACATGAGTCGAGGCAACCAAACCATCCAGCATGTTTGGAGGCACCACCACCGTGCCTCGGCCATGTGTGATGTGCAGGGTACTAAGTTGGCCCGCCTTTTCTGCCATGCGTACCACCACAGAATCCAGTGGCGACGGGAAGTCACCCGACACAAAAATAGCCTGGCTGTTCACCCCAACCCGAAGGTTGTTGGCCGATTCTTGTGCGTGGGCAGAACATGCAGTTGCTACACCGAGACAAACGACCAATGTCCATGAGTAGCTACATCGTCCAAGCCATCGACGCTGCCGCCATAAGGAAGCGACCTCACACTTGCTCACCAAACGAGCCGGACGAGTGGACAATAAACATGGAGCTGCATGGCCCCATGCTCCATGTTTCATGTCACTTCTTGGGGAACATGGTTTCAACCTTCTCGCCCAGCACGATCACATCGGTTCGGCGATTGGCTTGGCGCCCCTCCGGTGTGTTGTTATCAGCCACCGGAGTGGTTAAACCCAAACCTGCCGATTGGATACGGGCTTCGCTGACACCACGAGCTACCAAGGCCTGTTTAATGGACGCCGCACGCTGTTCGGACAGCGACTGGTTGTAGGCGGCAGAGCCCACGTTGTCAGTATGCCCCTCCACCAGTACATTGGCCTTGGTGCGTTCGTTCAATGCTTTAGCCAACAACGACACGAAGCCCATGCCCTCAGGCTTAATCTCCGATTTTCCGGAGTCAAACAGCACCTTATCATCGCCAGTGATTTGCACACCGCGCGCGACCTGTTTGATCATTAGGCCATCGTATTCGTCTGACTTTGGAGGGGTGCTGCACGCCGTCAACGCAAACACAGCGGCCAAGCTGAACAGCCAAGCAAATTTTTTGATCGAGTTCATTTTTTTCATGAGATTCCCTTGTGAGATTTTTTACAAACCCTGTTGAATGTGAGACCCGAAATGACAGAAGCTATGTCGGGTTAGAGGACGCCATTGTTGGCCAGAAAAGTGTGATGATTCTACCAAAGCACTGCCACACGAATCCCCGCTGAACGCAGGCACATCGACATGTAACAGGTCATTAACAATGTTCGCTTCGAGGTGCACTTACAGCCAAGCGGGTCAATCAAACTTGTGACTCAGTATTACCGTTTGACCTTTTGTCACGTTGACGAGTTTGGTCACTGTGGAACCGTTGGAGTTAGAGATTTCGATTTGGTGTTGCCCCTCGGGCAAATTCAATTGGGTCAAAGGTGGTGTGCTACCCACTGGTGAACGATTGACACGCACATTGCCCCAGGGGGTAACCTTCAATGCCACGGTTCCCATTTCGACGATCGTTGGCGGCCTGTTTTCCGTGACGCTGTCAGTGACTTCCTCAGTTGGAGTCGATGACGTTCGGGGACGAACAACCGAGGGTGGGGTGTTGGCATGGGCGCTGGTGTTCGCATTGGGGGATGCCGCTGTACGGGCATTGACCACCGGTGCGACAACCGGCGAGCTTGGCGGCAGACTCACCGTGCCTGCGGAGCTAAGGATTGATTGCGCAGCAACGGGCGCACTAGCTGGCGCAACCGCCACATTGGCGCTAGACACACTGCTAGGCGCCAAGGGTACAACAGCTGGAGTCAGGCTGTTCAACGTGTGCTCCTTGTGCGCTGCATCCCTACTGGTTTGATTGGTAACGGTACTCAATGACGGCTGTGGCAACCCGGGTTTTCGGGTCGTCACGATCCAAACGCCAGCCAGCATTCCAATAGGTGCCAACAGCAGGACGGGTAGTTTCCAAGAAAACTTGCTGCGCTGCTCAGAGCCCACCACTGAAGGGGGTGGCATAGAAGCAGGGTAACTGCCCTGGGGTTGCCACAACCCTTTGTCTGCGTTCTGGGCAGCAGACGCTTGAGGCGCAAAAATTGGCGAGGTCTCTTGACTGACGTCGGGGGAATTGATGTACGCGTTGGTTAAGCGCACGGTCGTGACTTCTGAAAAATCTTCGCGTGCTGACACCGTTAGCGCTTTGGGGGATGCAGACTTTTTGCTGGCAACGCTGAGATCCAGAGGCGGATCAGAAACGTCTAATGGCATGGCATCAGATGCTGGCCACGTCGAAAAAGCAGAAAAGGTTAAGCCCTCTATGCCCAGCAAACTTTTGAGTTCAGCAATCGACTGCGGCCTGCCCTCGGGACGAACAGACAACGCTTGGTGCACTCCGTACAAAAACTGCGCACTGTACCCGGGGTATTGGGCCGGCGTGAGCATGCGAATCGGATCTTGCATCATGCGCGCCACCGATGTGGGTGGCACCTTGCCTGTGATCGCGCCATACAACATGGCGCCCAGTTGGTAAATGTCTGTCCATGCGCCTTGGGGCGTAGCACCATCGTCTGCGTACTGCTCAATTGGTGCATAGCCTGGCTTAAGCACCATGGTCAATGCCTGAGTCATGTCCCCAATGATGCGACGTGCAGCGCCAAAATCCAGCAGCACCGGCATACCCGAGGTTTGTAAAAACACGTTGTCAGGCGCAATGTCGCGGTGAAAGCAGTCGGCGGCGTGAAGCATCTCCAAGCCATCCAGAATGGGGGTGAGCATGGTGGTCAACCAAGTCTCATCCATTTCGCTATGTTTCTCTGCCAAAAACGCACGGAAGGTTTGGCCCTTGTAGTGGCGCATGACCATGTAGGCCGTGCCGTTCTCCTCGAAGAATCGATACACCTGAACCAAGGCCGGGTGAGAGAACTTGGCTAACAAGCGGGCTTCGTTGATGAAACTGCGCAAACCGACATCAAATGCTTCTCGGTGTTCGGGGTGAACCTGAATTTGATTGCCAGCGCTCCTGCTGGCCAGCATGGAAGGCATGTACTCTTTGACCGCAACAGTACGATCCAGCCCCAAGTCGTGGGCCCGATAAACGATGCCAAATCCACCCTCGCCCAAAATGCCTTGCAAGGAGAACTCACGCACTTGGGTACCCGGCGCAAGACTGTTCCCAGAGCCAACTAATTCCATGACGCAGCCCTATTAAGCTTCCTGCGAAAACCGGTTAGATTATATGTTTATGGCCACATTCTTCCGAACCGGAGGACCTACGCGATTCTCTTGCCAATTCATCAGCCAGAAACCGACTTTTTGTGAGATTACAGACTCTTCATTCTGGCCATGATGCAGACCTTGCAACGCATACCTCTTAGCTAGCGTGCAAATGGTTCACAGTTGCCATTACACTTGTAGCGTCCCTGATGTTGTCGAAGTACGCCTATTTTTTTCTTATAAGGTTGACGAGCGCGAGATACTGCCTCATTTTCACCCGATGCTAATCGAATAGCCAAGTCAGCCCAATCATTATTTTTCACGGATTCAACATCAAGCACTAAATTAACGTGCTCCCAGTCTTCTTCACCAACTCCACAGCTCCCACTACCCATGCGACGTCCGCGCAGCGTTGCAAAGTCTTTCAAGACAGGACGAAAGGCATCGGTACCATCTTCAATAAATAAGTCTAAAAAATTATCACTATTACCATCTGCAGCGCAAGGACTATATCCAATACTTTTTTGAACACCAAAAGCATTAATACGAAGTGTCAGGCTATAATTTTTCTCGACTAATTCCAAACTTGATGAATTGATCCGAATACTTGCATCAACGTACTGACGATCTGAATAGCGTCGCAAAATAGTTTTTTTATCAACATCAATCAACAGAAGAAGAAATCCAACCTCATCGTCTTCAATGTTATGACATTGTGATGACGAGTCGGATCGTTTATCTGAATTTTGCAAACAGTGATAAAGAGCAGCCAATAGCAAGTTAGGATTCATTGGATATGGTTTCGCTGCAAAGGATAGAATATCACCCTTATCCCACTCTACGTCAGTATCACCAAAATTAAGTCCTGTAATTTCAGCCAACATCACGCCCAACTGCTTGAAGTTAGTCTCTTGACGAGATCGCAAATACTTTTTTTTGACCCAAGACTTAATCCCTGGATCAGAAACGTAGCTCACAAAATCAGATGTGGAATTAATATTTTTTGCCGATTTCGGAAGAATATGGGGGGGTATTTCTACTATGGTAGCCTTTTTCAAGCGGCAATTGAAGTCACGTTCTGTAATGTCGTCTGCATCTCCAGTGCATTCATTGCGATGACGAGAAAACCACAGTTGAAACAATCCATCATTACGGTAGTCTGTCACTCGTGCTATTTTTCCTGAGCCGATACGTTCTAAACCTTCCGGTAATTGAATCTGCTTCACATGGCCTGGTGTAACAAGCCATAACTGCTTACTGTAGTGCCATCCTCCCGGAAGATGATTGCCAGTACTATCGTAAAAGTAGAGTTCAATCAAAGCCTGATTTCGGTTTGGATTAGTCCAAAGAGTTAATTTATCTAGTTTCCAACGCTGTTTTTTAAAATCAGCCACCATATCGTGCCAGAGTTGTGTGCCAGCTGTTTTAGAGCGTATCAGGCGCCTAAGCAATTGATGCTGCTGGCTGACAAGTTTCTTATCGCTTGAATCATTTGGCAGCTTAGGTTCATAAGCTGAAAAATCGTTGGGATTTTTTAATATAGATGCAAAATAATTATCATGAGATGCATCACTGCTTTCCTCCTCGAGATAAACTACGTTCACATCACTCCATACGCGACAAATATCTTTGATCCATTCACTTTGTTGAATGAGCCTAGAGGGCATGCATGCATTCCAACCACCTGTTAAGTCGTCAAGCAATTCTCGTCTGACACTGAATTGCATTTGGCTTAGTGTTTGAGTGATAAAAAGACGTGTGCCGCTGGCCAGTTCGCTAGCATCTTCGATCAACCATTCTTTATCTAAGCCAACACAAGCAGGTAGTTTTTTTGCTGATGATAATAAAGATTCTTTGAACCGTTCAACTGCCAAACTGTGTGATAAAAAATGCTTTATCATTTTGCAATCATTGATGGCGCCTTGCTCCTTTAGCATTTTCCAAGCCGCTTTTTTGATTTTTATTATAGTTTTTTCATCGCGAGGGTAATACCTCCAATCGCGCTCGCCCAAGTACGTCCAATTGCGCTCACCGGAGGAGATTGTTTTTTCAGATCTCGGAGTTTGTTCGTCGCGCTTTAATTCATGATATAGATTCGAAAACGGAACGCTTCGAACAGATGAATAACGGTATAATTTTTCATTTATTTCTTTGTTAATTTTATACAATTGATTTAAATTAACATCTAATGCATCGCTGGGCCATAAATCTGGCCTTTTTAAGATGGATTTAAATTTACTATTAACAAACGATCCATCACGTGATAACTGAGCAGAATCGAGTTTTTGTAAAAGCTTTGCAAGATCAGCATCATCTGGAGCCAAGCTTGACCACATATAGAAAATTAATACACAGTCGTCCGCCAATTTTCCTAAGCATTTGTTTTGATCCAAAAATTTAGAAAATTTTATGCTCAAATGTTTTCCAACTTCTACTGCTAATTTATCTAGCTTTACATGTTGCTCAGCAGTTATTCCACTCTCTCTGCCATTCCATTCGTGGACACATCGATTGAAAAAAGTTTTATCACGACCTTGAGCTTGACTAATTATGGGTTTAAAATTATCTTCACTACTGTCACCAAAAAGTGTGCCATCTGTATTTTTCCATACAGCTCTGGGCATGCAATGCCACAAGGCATAAAAAGCGGCTGTCTCTACAGGCCAATTGGCATACGGACCCATTAATACAGGGTACTTCTTATCAGGAAACCAAAAACGCCCTCTTTTGATTATGTCAGAAGGGGATTTAAAATTCATCAAGTGCGACCCATACTGACCTAAAAAAATCAATCCATTGATACGATCTATCTCTGCCAAACGTTGGACAGAGAGTGCATTAAAGATCAAATCTAAGTTCTTGACGACTGATGATTTAACTGGGTAATCGACGACATTCTCATGATTTGTTCTTCTCATGGAGGATATTTCTTCCATAGCGGCTTGAACCTCCTTCAAAGAAAGGCCTGTTTCGTGAGCAATATCGTGATAGACCAAGCCCTTCCCTCTATAGCTTGAAGAATGCGAATCTGCCATTGCAGATACAGCAAAAAATTGCCCGAAAACCACCAATATTAAAATTGACCGTAAGCATTTAAACATTTCAAATGCTTTTGCAAAACTATTTAAATATATTTTTGAATTTATAAAAATTACCGAAAATATATTTTATGTTTTGGGCGTAAAGTATCAACGACAAACAAAAAAGCCCCAGGCAGTTTACCGCCTGGGGCAACGTCCTATAAATTAGAACGTATTACTTTTTACTCGGCGGCACATCCGTGCAACTACCATGCGCCACCTCAGCCGCCATGCCGATGCTTTCGCCTAAGGTGGGGTGGGGGTGAATGGTTTTGCCAATGTCCACAGCGTCAGCGCCCATTTCAATGGCCAGCGCGACCTCGCCGATCATGTCGCCCGCGTGGGTGCCGACCATGCCGCCGCCTAAGATTTTGCCGTGGCCGTGCGCTTCGGGGCTGTCATCAAACAGCAGCTTAGTCACACCTTCGTCGCGGCCGTTGGCAATGGCGCGGCCTGAGGCCGTCCAGGGGAACAGGCCTTTTTTGACCTTAATGCCTTGGGCTTTGGCTTGGTCTTCGGTCAGGCCCACCCATGCCACTTCGGGGTCGGTGTAGGCCACGCTGGGGATAACGCGGGCGTTGAAAGCAGCGGATGCCAGCTCCTTGTTGCCTTGCAGTTCACCCGCGATGACTTCAGCAGCCACATGCGCCTCGTGCACCGCCTTGTGCGCCAGCATGGGCTGGCCCACGATGTCACCGATGGCAAAGATATGCGGCACGTTGGTACGCATCTGGATGTCGACGTTGATAAAGCCGCGGTCGGTAACGGCCACACCAGCTTTTTCTGCGGCAATTTTCTTGCCGTTGGGCGTGCGGCCCACGGCTTGTAGCACCAGGTCGTACACCTGAGGGGCGGGGGCGGTACCGCCCTCCTCTGCCGATGCAAAGGTGACTTCAATGCCTTCAGGCAAGGCGCGTGCGGACACGGTCTTGGTCTTGAGCATGATGTTGTCAAAACGCTTGGCGTTCATCTTTTGCCAGATCTTTACCAGGTCGCGGTCAGCGCCTTGCATGAGGCCGTCCATCATTTCGACCACGTCCAGGCGTGCACCCAAGGTGCTGTAGACGGTGCCCATCTCCAGCCCAATGATGCCGCCACCCAAGATGAGCATTCGCTTAGGGACTTCTTTGAGGGCCAGGGCGCCAGTGCTGTCCACCACACGTGGGTCATCAGGCATGAAGGGCAAACGTACCGCCTGGCTGCCAGCCGCGATGATGGCTTTTTTGAAGGCGATGACTTTTTTGCTGCCCGTTTTTTCTTGCGCAGTGCCGGTGGTTTCTTCCACTTCCAGGTGGTTAGGCCCCACAAAAGCGCCGTAGCCGCGCACGGTAGTAACCTTGCGCATTTTGGCCATTGCAGCCAGGCCACCAGTCAATTTGCCAATGACCTTTTCTTTATGGCCGCGCAGCTTGTCGATGTTGAGCTTGGGCGCACCAAAATCCACACCCAGGTCGGCCATGTGGCTGACTTCGTCCATGACGGCTGCTACGTGCAATAGCGCCTTGGAGGGGATGCAGCCCACGTTCAGGCACACGCCGCCCAGGGTGGCGTAACGCTCGACCAAGATGACTTTGAGTCCCAGGTCTGCCGCTCGGAAAGCGGCGCTGTACCCACCAGGGCCACCGCCAAGGACGAGCATGTCGCAATCCATATCGGCATTGCCAGCATAGCTGGATGCTTCTATTTTGATAGCAGAACTGGCTTGATTTACTAAGGCAGATGCGGTTTTTTGCTCTGAAACTGGTGCTGGAGCACTTGCAGCAGGGCTGGGAGCGGGGGCTGCGGCGCCTTGAGCGTCCAAGGTCAGCACTACGGTGCCTTGGGCAACCTTGTCGCCAAGCTTGACGCGCATTTCTTTGACCACGCCTGCATGGCTGGAAGGGATCTCCATAGAGGCCTTGTCGGACTCTACGGTGATCAAGCTTTGCTCTGCTTTGATGGTGTCGCCGGGTTTGACCAGTACTTCAATGATGGAGACTTCGTCGAAGTCTCCAATGTCGGGAACCTTGATTTCGATGATTGCCATGGGTGTCCCTCGGTTTAGAGCGCGATGCGACGGAAGTCCGACAGCAGCGATGCGAAGTACACGTTGAAACGTGCGGCAGCAGCGCCGTCAATCACGCGGTGGTCCCACGAGAGCGACAGGGGCAACATGAGGCGGGGGGCGAATTGTTTGCCGTCCCACTTGGGTTCGATGCTGCTCTTGCAAACGCCCATGATGGCGACTTCTGGGGCGTTGATGATGGGGGTGAAGTAGCGGCCACCAATGCCACCCAGCGATGAAATACTGAAGCAGCCGCCCGTCATGTCTGCGGGGCCCAGCTTGCCGTCGCGGGCTTTCTTGGCGAGGTCGCTCATTTCTTGCGAAATTTGGACAATGCCTTTTTTGTCCGCATCGCGGATGACGGGCACCACCAAGCCGTTAGGCGTATCAGCGGCAAAACCAATGTGGTAGTACTGCTTGAGCACCAACTGGTCGCCATCGAGCGATGCATTGAACTCTGGGAACTTCTTAAGCGCTGCCACTGCCGCCTTGATCATGAAGGCCAGCATGGTGACCTTGATACCGCTCTTTTCGTTTTCTTTGTTCAGTTGAACGCGGAAGGCTTCTAGGTCGGTAATGTCGGCATCGTCGTGGTTGGTAACGTGCGGAATGACCACCCAGTTGCGGTGCAGGTTGGCACCGCTGATTTTCTTGATGCGGCCCAGCTCTTTACGCTCAACGGGACCAAACTTGGCAAAGTCCACCTTGGGCCATGCCAACACACTGAGGCCATCGCCAGAGCCACCGCCGCCTGCTGGCTGTTTGGCAGCCGCAGCACGGGTTTGTACAGCACCCGCCATCACAGAGCGGGTAAAGTTTTGAATGTCTTCTTGGGTGATGCGACCCTTGTCGCCAGAGCCTTTGACTTCTTCCAGCGGCACACCCAGTTCGCGTGCAAACTTGCGCACCGATGGCGATGCATGGGGCAAACCGGCGCTGATGGTGCCCGGCTGATGTGCTGGTGCGGCCAAAGCTGGCGCAGCTGCAACAGGTGCCGCAGCTTGCGCGGGTGCAGCCGCGGCTGCGGGGGCGCTGGCAGGGGCACTGATTTGGGCTGCTGGCGCAGCACCGGCCACCCCAGTCAACATGGCCACTAAGTCGCCAATGTTGACCTTGTCGCCCACTTTGATTTTGAGCTCTTGCACGACGCCAGCAGCGGGCGATGGGATCTCCATAGAGGCCTTGTCGGACTCCACGGTGAACAGCGATTGCTCTAGCTTGACGGTATCGCCGGGTTTAACGAGCAACTCAATAACGGCCACATCTTTGAAGTCGCCAATGTCTGGCACGCGCACTTCAATAGGGCCAGCAGCGGCGACTGGCGCGGCTGCAACGGGTGCTGGCGCGGGGGCCGGTGCAGCCGCTACAGGTGCCGGGGCAGCTGCGGGGCTGGGCGCAGGGGCTGCGCCAGCGGCTTCCACCATCACGATGACGGAGCCTTCTTTGACTTTATCGCCCACCTTTACGCGCAGCTCTTTGACAACGCCTGCGTGGCTGGAGGGGATTTCCATGGAGGCCTTGTCGGACTCCACAGTGATGAGGGATTGTTCTGCCTTGACGGTATCGCCGGGTTTGACGAGCAGCTCGATCACGCCCACTTCGTCGAAATCACCGATGTCCGGGACTTTGATTTCTACCAATGCCATGTTTGTCTCACTTGTCTTGGTGGGAGACACCTTGCGGCTGCGGCATCACGCGGCGGTGCCGTGTGATGCCAGCGCTGCAAAGCGCACCCCGTTAGCCGCTTATGCGTAAAGGGGATTGACTTTGTCAGCCTTGATGCCGTACTTGGCAATGGCCTCTGCCACACGGGTACGCGGCACTTCGCCTTGGTCAGCCAAAGCCGACAAAGCTGCTACCACCACGTAGTGGCGGTTGACTTCAAAGTGCTCGCGCAGCTTGACGCGGAAGTCACTGCGGCCAAAACCGTCGGTGCCAAGCACCTTGTAAACACGGTCTTTGGGCACAAAGGGACGAATCTGCTCTGCATAAGCCTTCATGTAATCGGTCGATGCGACTATTGGGCCTACGCTGGTTGCCAGTTGCTGGGTCACAAATGGCACCCGCGGTTTTTCCATGGGGTGCAGCAGGTTCCAGCGCTCAGCGTCTTGGCCGTCGCGGGTCAACTCGTTAAAGCTGGGGCAGCTCCAAACGTCTGCTGCAACGCCCCAGTCTGCCGCCAGTAGTTCTTGCGCTGCAAGGCTTTCGCGCAAGATGGTGCCCGAGCCCAGCAGTTGTACGCGGGGCGCTTTGTCACCCTTGGTAGCCTGGGCGGGTTTGCACAGGTACATGCCCTTCAGAATTTGCTCCTCAGTGCCTGCGGTCAAGCCGGGCATAGGGTAGTTTTCATTGAGCAAGGTGATGTAGTAGAAAACGTTGTCTTGCTTTTCAACCATGCGCTTGAGGCCGTGGTGCAAGATCACGCCGACTTCATGGGCAAACGTGGGGTCGTAGCTGACGCAGTTGGGGATGGTGTTGGCCAAGATGTGGCTGTGGCCGTCTTCGTGCTGCAAACCTTCGCCGTTGAGCGTGGTGCGGCCCGAGGTGCCGCCCAGCAGGAAACCACGCGCCTGCATATCACCCGCAGCCCAAGCCAAGTCGCCAATGCGCTGGAAGCCGAACATAGAGTAGTAAACATAAAACGGCACCATGATGCGGTTGCTGGTGCTGTAGCTGGTGGCAGCCGCAATCCAGCTGCTCATTCCGCCAGCTTCGTTGATGCCTTCTTGCAAAATTTGGCCCGCTTTGTCTTCTTTGTAGTACATGACCTGGTCTTTATCGACCGGGGTGTACAACTGACCTGCAGGGTTGTAGATACCCACTTGGCGGAACAGCCCTTCCATACCAAAGGTACGTGCCTCGTCTACCAAAATAGGTACCACGCGTGGGCCGATGGCTTGGTCACGCAGCAATTGCGTCAGAAAGCGCACATAGGCTTGGGTGGTACTGATCTCGCGGCCTTCTGCGGTGGGCTCCAGCACAGCCTTGAAGGTATCCAGGGGTGGCACGACAAAGCTCTCTTCGGCTTTGGTGCGACGCTCAGGCAAATAGCCGCCCAAGGCCTTGCGGCGCTCGTGAAGGTACTGCATTTCAGGGGTGTCGTCGGCTGGCTTGTAAAAAGGCAGCTTGGACAGCTCGCTGTCCGGAATCGGGATATTGAAGCGATCGCGGAAGGCCTTGATGTCATCGTCCGTGAGCTTTTTGGTTTGGTGTACCGTGTTTTTGCCTTCGCCAATCTTGCCCATGCCAAAACCCTTAACGGTTTTAATGAGCAACACAGTAGGCTGGCCCTTGTGCTTAACAGCTGCTGAGTAGGCTGCAAACACCTTTTGCGGGTCGTGGCCGCCACGGCGCAGTGCCCAAATCTCTTCGTCGCTCATTTTGGAGACCATCTCCAAAGTGCGTGGGTCACGGCCAAAGAAGTTTTTGCGCACATAGGCACCGTCATTGGCCTTGAAGGCTTGATAGTCACCGTCCAGGGTGTCCATCATGACTTTGCGCAAAGCACCGTCTTTGTCCTTGGCCAGCAATGGGTCCCAGTCAGAACCCCACAGCAGCTTGATCACGTTCCAGCCAGCGCCACGGAACTCGCCTTCGAGCTCTTGCACAATTTTGCCGTTGCCGCGCACGGGGCCATCCAAGCGCTGCAAATTGCAGTTGATGACAAAAATCAGGTTGTCGAGGTTTTCACGCGCGGCCAAGCCGATAGCGCCCAAGGATTCGGGTTCGTCCATTTCTCCGTCACCGCAGAACACCCAGACCTTGCGGTTTTCAGTGTTGGCAATGCCACGGGCGTGCAGGTATTTGAGGAAGCGGGCTTGGTAGATCGCCATCAACGGGCCCAGGCCCATGGATACGGTAGGGAACTGCCAGAACTCAGGCATGAGCTTGGGGTGCGGGTAGCTGGACAAGCCCTTGCCATCGACTTCTTGGCGGAAATGCAGCAACTGCTCTTCCGTCAGACGGCCCTCTAAGAAAGCACGGGCGTAAACGCCTGGAGATACGTGGCCTTGGAAGTAAATGCAATCGCCACCATGGTTTTCGTTAGCGGCATGCCAAAAGTGGTTAAAGCCCGCGCCAAACAAATTGGCCAGCGATGCAAAAGAGCCAATGTGACCACCCAAGTCGCCGCCATCAGCGGGGTTGTGGCGGTTGGCTTTGACCACCATGGCCATAGCGTTCCAGCGCATGTAGGCACGCAGGCGCTCTTCAATTTCGATGTTGCCGGGGCAACGGTCTTCTTGGCTGGGCTCAATGGTATTGACATAGCCCGTGGTTGCAGAAAACGGCAGGTCAATACTGCTTTGGCGTGCGTGCTCCAACAGTTGCTCTAGCAGCTCATGGGCGCGCTCAGGGCCCTCTTTCTCGATCACGGCGGACAAGGCGTCCATCCATTCGCGGGTTTCCTGGTGGTCGGCGTCAGTAACAACGCGCGCGCCTACACCAGCCTGAGGGTCGGGCTGAGCTGCCATGTCTTGTCTCCTAATAGTTCAACAAAAGTTGCGTGAATTTTTAGCGAGTTTCGCACATTTTTAGTTCATTTCAAATGGCGCCCACTCGTTTCATATAATGAGATTTTGTTGCAGTTGCACATTTTTAACTAGCAGGGCCCATAGACTGAGACTTGCGCCTCTACACTCGCTGCATGAAACCCGTTTCACAAGCTGCGCGACCGCTCCGCACCACCACTGTGGTGACACCCCTGCGCTGGTGGCGGGTATGGTGGCGCGGCTTATCACCCACACGCCAAGACAGGTTTGCCGCTATTGCACCGCTGGTAGCGGTGCTCATGTTTTTAGCGGCCATCGTGGCCGCCTTTTGGTATTTGAGGGCAGAAGAAGCAGAGCGCGAACAGGAGGCATTGCGGCGCGACATGGAATATGCGCAGCAGCGCTTGCGGCTAAGACTTTTAGAGCGGCAAGAGCAATTGATGCGTGTAGCGAGGGATTTATCCACGCAAGATCTGGAGCAAGCCGACTTTGTCAGCCGTGCCGATGGGCTGATTAGCCAGTACCCAGAGCTACAAGCCATTACCTGGATAGACGAACGCCGACACATTCTGACAAGCCACGCGGCCCCAACACTTGCCAGCAGCCAATTGCGCATTACCGGCGAGGTGCTGCAAGCTGACGCCACAGCCGAACATTACATTTTGGCGCGCGACTTATTGCAGCCTGTTTACTCACAACCCATGGCACGGGCTGGAGAAATTACCCCGCTTTTGCAACTGCATGTGCCACTGGTACAAAGCGGTCAGTTCAAAGGCGTGCTACTGGGCGAATACTCCATTGACAGCCTGTTGCGTTACGGCACACCGTCGGAGGTGCTAGCGCGCTATGCAGTGACTTTGCTGGATGGCAACAAACAGGTGCTTGCAGGTACATCCCTCTCACCAAGGTATTCTGCGTCGCAATGGTTGCCGTGGATGCCTAAGTCCAATAGTTACGATGTGCAGGTATCTCCCATTGGCGATGGCCTGGTTCTGCGTGCGCAGGCCTACCGTACATCGCTGGGCGTAGTGGGCAGCGGCCTGTTTTGGCTGGTGGGCGCACTAAGCACCATGACCGCATGGATGCTGATTGCCACCTGGCGACACACACGCAGGCGCATGCAAGCCCAGCAGGCACTCGTATCTGAGACCAACTTTCGCCGCGCGATGGAGAACTCCATTCTTACTGGTATGCGGGCCATGGACATGGAAGGGCGTATTACCTATGTGAACGCAGCTTTTTGCCAAATGACGGGCTGGAGCGAGGCTGAGCTGGTGGGCCTCAAAGCGCCCTTCCCTTACTGGCCCGAAGAAGACCACGACTCTTTGAACGCCAAGCTGCAAGACGAGCTCAACGGACGCACAGTGACTGGTGGTTTTCAGGTGCGGGTGCGGCGCAGAAGCGGCACATTGTTCGACGCCCGTTTGTATGTGTCACCGCTGATTGATGCCAGGGGGCAACAAACCGGGTGGATGACATCCATGACCGACATCACCGAACCCAACCGTATCCGTGAGCAGCTTTCTGCGTCTTACGAGCGGTTTACCGTGGTGCTGGAGTCCTTGGACGCATCAGTGTCTGTAGCCCCCCTGGGCAGCGAAGAATTACTCTTTGCCAACAAACTCTACCGACAGTGGTTTGGCTCCCACACTATCGGGCACCTGCAATTGGTGGCCCAGGCCGGTGTGGTGCCTGTGGCCAACGAGCAGCCCAGTGGCCTTGATGATGAAGACGGGTTGATGGGCCTACCCACCGACCCATTGACAACAGCCCGCACAGAAAACGCCGAAATTTATCTGCCCGACCTGGGCAAATGGTTAGAGGTGCGATCACGCTACCTCAACTGGGTCGATGGACGCTTGGCGCAAATGGTCATTGCCACCGACATCACTCCACGCCGCCATGCAGAGGAGCAAGCTGCGCGGCATGCAGAGCGCGCGCAATCGGTCAGCCGCCTGATCACCATGGGGGAGATGGCCTCCAGCGTTGCCCACGAGCTCAACCAACCGCTTACGGCCATCAACAACTACTGTAGCGGCATGGTTTCGCGCATCCAGTCGGGGCAAATGTCTGAAGAAGCCCTGTTGTCAGCCCTGCAAAAAACCGCCCACCAAGCCCAACGGGCAGGCCAAATCATCCAGCGCATTCGGGCATTTGTGAAAAAAAGCGAGCCCAACCGTACCATGGCCGATGTGTACTCCATGGTCAATGAAGCGGTAGAACTGGCCGACATTGAACTGCGTCGCCACAACGTGCGCTTGTCGCACTATGTGGCAGCACGCTTGCCAGCCGTCATGGCAGATTCGATCTTGATCGAACAGGTACTCGTCAACCTGATGAAAAACGGCGCTGAAGCCATTGCCCAGGCCAACCGCCCCGCATCAGGGCGCAGCGTGGAGCTGCGCGTAGTGCCAAAAACCGTAGATGACACCGAAGTGATCGAGTTTTCGGTGCAAGACACTGGCAAAGGGCTTGCGCCAGAGGTGCTGGAGCGCTTGTTTGAAGCATTCTTCTCGACCAAGCAAGAAGGTATGGGCATGGGCTTGAACCTGTGCCGAAGCATTGTCGAGTCGCACCAAGGCAGGATGCGCGCCGAGAACATCTACAATGGCCCCGAGGTCGCAGGGTGTAGGTTCTCCTTCTGGCTCCCGCTTGCTAAGCCTGCCGACAGCACTACAAAATCCATAGCAACTACTGCACATTTGAGGACACAAGAATGAGCTCGATTCCGAAAAAAGGCACTGTGTATGTCGTCGATGACGACGAGGCAGTTCGTGACTCTTTGCAATGGTTGCTAGAGGGCAAGGATTACCGAGTTCGGTGCTTTGAATCTGCAGAAACCTTTTTGGCTCGCTACGACCCCCGCGAAATCGCCTGTCTGATTGTGGATATCCGCATGGGTGGCATGACGGGGCTTGAGCTTCAAGATCGCCTGATTGAGCGAAAGTCCCCCTTGCCCATCGTGTTCATTACCGGGCATGGCGATGTGCCTATGGCCGTCAACACCATGAAAAAAGGCGCACTGGACTTCATCCAAAAACCTTTTAAAGAAGACGAACTTTTGGGCTTGGTCGAAAAAATGCTGGACTATGCCCGCGAATCATTCACCGACCAGCAGCAAGCAGCCAGCCGCGACGCCTTGCTTGCCAAACTGACAGGCCGTGAGGCCCAAGTGCTTGAACGCATCGTGGCAGGCCGCTTGAACAAGCAAATTGCTGACGACTTGGGTATCAGCATCAAAACGGTTGAGGCGCATCGGGCCAACATCATGGAAAAGCTCAACGCCAACACGGTGGCAGACCTGCTCAAGATAGCCTTGGGTTCAGCCACCGCCAAAGCATAAAGCTATTATTTTTATAGCATATACACCTTGTACTACTAAGGCTGATAGCCATTTTCACTTAAAAACATGACTGCCACTGCCCAATTGATCGACGGCAACGCCTTGTCACGCCAACTGCGCACCGATGTCGCACAACGCGCTGCAGCCCTCAAAGCACGTGGCATCACCCCTGGCTTGGCAGTGGTGTTGGTGGGGGACAACCCTGCCAGCCAAGTCTATGTGCGCAACAAGGTCAAGGCTTGTGAAGAAAGCGGCTTGCACTCAGTGCTTGAAAAGTACGACGCCAGCATGACCGAAGCAGCTTTGCTGCAACGGGTAGAGGCGCTGAACAACGACCCCAGCATCCATGGCATCTTGGTACAGCTGCCTTTGCCAGCGCACATGGATGCTCAAAAAGTCATTGAGGCCATCTCGCCTGCCAAAGACGTGGATGGTTTTCACATTGCCAGCGCCGGGGCTTTGATGACCGGAATGCCCGGTTTTTGGCCTTGCACTCCCTATGGCTGCATGAAGATGCTCGAAAGCATTGGCTACGACCTGCGTGGCAAGCACGCTGTGGTCATTGGCCGCAGCAATATCGTCGGCAAGCCCATGGCTCTGATGCTGCTGCAAAAAAATGCCACCGTCACCATTTGCCACAGCGCAACCGCCAACCTTAAGCAGCTGACACTTCAAGCTGATGTGATTGTGGCTGCAGTGGGCAAGCGCAATGTGCTGACAGCCGACATGGTCAAACCCGGCGCAGTGGTACTGGATGTAGGCATGAACCGCAACGACGAAGGCAAGCTTTGTGGTGATGTGGACTTTGAAGGGGTGCGCCATGTGGCCAGCCACATCACCCCGGTTCCCGGAGGTGTAGGCCCCATGACCATCACCATGTTGCTGGTCAACACCATTGAGGCTGCCGAGCACACTGCGGGCCTGCTTGGCTGATCGTTTCTTGGGGTTGCGCAAGCAATTGACCTGCACCACCCCGGGGATTTCCCCATGCTTGACTTGAACACCGCCCGAATGGCGCAACATTCCATCGTATGAGCAATCCCCTTTTAGACTTCAGCGACCTCCCACCCTTTGACTGCATAGCTCCAGAGCATGTGGCCCCTGCAGTTGATGCCCTGCTATCGCAAGCCAACGCCGCTCTTGAGGCTGTCACAGCAGCTGACTTTCCTGCAACTTGGGCGGATATTGCCAAAGTGCTAGACGTTGCCACTGAACGCCTGGGTGTTGCATGGGGTGCCGTTAGCCACCTCAGTAGCGTGGCAGACACCCCTGAGCTGCGGTCTGCTTACAACGCCGCCCTGCCCCGCGTCACCGAATTTTGGACACGCCTTGGGGCAGACGAGCGGCTGTATGCCAAATACAAGGCCATAGACCCCAGCACCCTCAACCCTGCGCAACGCCAAGCCCACCACAATGCCATGCGCAACTTTGTGTTGGGCGGTGCCGACCTCACAGGTGCAGCCAAACAGCGTTTTGCCCAAATCCAGGAACGCCAAGCCGAGTTGAGCCAAAAGTTCAGTGAAAACGCCTTAGACGCGACCGATGCCTATAGCCATTACGCATCAGAAGAAGATATGGCTGGCTTACCAGATGATGTGGTTCGCGCAGCACGCATTGCCGCGCAATCCGAGGGCAAAGAAGGCTACAAGCTCACTCTCAAAATGCCTTGCTATTTGCCTGTGATGCAATTTGCGCACAGCAGTGCGCTGCGGCAAACGCTTTACAAGGCGTACGTCACTAGGTCATCAGACCAAGCCGAAGGTAATGCCAAGCAGTTTGACAACACTGCGCTCATCCGCGAAATACTGGCCCTGCGCAAAGAAGAGGCCCAACTGCTGGGCTACGACAATTTTGGCCAAGTCTCAGTCGTGCCCAAAATGGCCGAATCTCCGCAAGACGTGATTCACTTCTTGCGCGACTTGGCTGCCAAAGCCCGCCCCTATGCGGAGCAAGACTTGGCTGACCTGCGTGCGTTTGCAGCGCAGCACCTGAGCCTGCAAGACCCCCAAGCCTGGGACTGGCCCTACATTTCAGAAAAGCTCAAAGAAGCCCGCTACGCCTTCAGTGAGCAAGAGGTCAAACAGTACTTTACAGCGCCGAAAGTGCTGGCAGGCCTGTTCAAAATCATTGAGACGCTGTTCGAAGTCGCTATTGCCCGGGACAGTGCCCCTGTCTGGCACCCGTCGGTAGAGTTTTATCGCATCGAACGTGCAGGCCAATTGGTAGGGCGTTTTTACCTTGATCAACCAGCCCGCGCGGGCAAACGCGGTGGCGCCTGGATGGACGATGTACGCACCCGCTGGCTGCGCCCAGACAACGGCCAACTGCAAACCCCAGTGGCGCATTTGGTGTGTAACTTTGCAGAAGGTGTGGACGGCAAGCCCGCCTTGCTTACGCACGACGATGTCATTACCTTGTTCCATGAGTTTGGGCATGGCTTGCACCACCTTCTCACCCAGGTCAATGAACGCGATGTCTCTGGCATTGGCGGCGTGGAGTGGGATGCCGTCGAGCTGCCCAGCCAGTTCATGGAAAACTTTTGCTGGGAATGGGACGTGCTGAAGCACATGACCGCCCATGTGGACACTGGCGCACCCTTGCCCCGCGCCTTGTACGACAAGATGCTGGCTGCCAAGAACTTCCAAAGCGGTATGCAAACGCTAAGGCAAATCGAGTTCTCGTTGTTTGACATGCTCTTGCACACCGAACACGACCCCGCAGGCGACTTTATGGATGTGCTCTATGCCGTACGCAAAGAGGTTGCTGTGCTACAACCGCCCGCTTTTAGCCGTACAGCACACACCTTCAGCCATATTTTTGCGGGTGGGTATGCCGCTGGCTACTACAGCTATAAATGGGCTGAGGTACTAAGCGCAGATGCTTACGCAGCATTTGAAGAGACCATGGGGGAAGACGGAAGCCCAAGCACTGAAACTGGCCGCCGCTACCGCGCAGAAATCTTAGAGGCTGGCGGTAGCCGCCCAGCTATGGCATCCTTCAAGGCATTCCGTGGGCGCGCGCCAGAGCTTGATGCACTGCTGCGCCACCAAGGTATGGCAGGCACGCCTGCCCACTAGCACTCTGAGCTAAGGAGAAAGCCCATGTATTTTTCTCGCGTTCACGCAGCCATGTTTGCCATGCTGCTTGCCACCAGCGCAACAGGTTTGCATGCCCAGCAGGTGCATCGCATCGTGGGGCCCGATGGTCGGGTGACTTATTCTGATAGGCCACCAGCAGAGGCCAGTGGCAGCAACACGCGCATCGCCACCACATCCGAGGCCAACAGCAACGGCGCTCTGCCCTATGAATTGCGGCAAATTGCAAACCGCTTCCCGGTAACGCTGTACACGGCTGACGACTGCAGCCCTTGCAACAATGCACGCAATATGTTGATCGGCAGGGGTATTCCCTTTACTGAGAAAACCGTTAACACCAACGAAGATACGCGTGCACTCCAAAGCATCAGTGGTGGAACCAGCCTGCCTTTTGGCACCATTGGGCAGCAGCAGCTCATAGGCTATACCGAGCGTGAATGGGCACAGTATCTGGATGCTGCTGGCTACCCCGCCAAAATCCAGCTCCCGCCCAACTACCGCAGGCCCGCAGCCAGCGCGCTGACAACGCCTAAACCCGCTGACCCACAAACTACAGCCACGGAACCAAGCGAAACAACCTCCAGACCTGCCCCACCTGCACCTCGCTTGATTCCCCGCGAAGACCCTTCTCGCAACAATCCAGCAGGTATTCGCTTTTAAACCGTGTGTTCAGGGGCAGATGCCCCTGCTTGGTCAATAACGCAGTGTTTGCACGCCCTCTGCTGTGCCCAGAAGGCACACAGTGGCTCTCTGGTGTGCGAATACTCCAACGGTGACCACCCCAGGCCACTGGTTCACATCCGACTCAAAAGACAAGGGCTCGGAGATGTTTAAACCTGTCACATCCAAAATGTGCTGACCGTTGTCAGTTACCAAGGGTTTGCCATCCTTGAGCCTGAGGGCTGCCTTACCGCCCATGCTGGCAAAGCGGCGGGCAATATGCGCTGTAGCCATAGGGATGACTTCGACCGGCAAGGGAAAGCGGCCTAAAACATCCACCTTTTTAGAGGCATCTGCAATGCACACAAATTGCTGGGCCAAGACAGCTACGATTTTCTCGCGGGTCAATGCAGCGCCACCACCTTTGACCATATAGCCTTGACCGTCGATCTCATCGGCACCATCGATATACACGGCTAGGCCCGAAACGTCGTTGGCATCTAGCACAGGTATTCCCAGTGCTCGCAAACGCGCCGTGCTGGCAATAGAGCTAGAAACGGCCCCAGGTATGGTGTCTTTGATGCTCGCCAGCGCATCAATAAAGCAGTTGACCGTTGAGCCTGTGCCCACGCCCACCAACTGACCTGGGACTACGTATTGCAATGCAGCTTTGCCTACGAGGGCTTTGAGTTCGTCTTGGGTGTACATGGTGGTGAAAACAGGTTCTGTGAGCAAGGGTTGCATCAGCGAAAATACAAAAGAACTTTCAATTATCTCCGCATGGCACTTCTACCCTACGCTCTGATCCGTCCTTTTTTGTTCCAGCTCGACCCCGAGCAAGCCCACGACCTTGCCATGCAGCAAATGGCACGTTGGCAGCGCACCCCTTTGCAAAGCATGTGGGCACAGCCGCGCATTGAAGACCCCATCACCTTGGCAGGCTTGACCTTTCCCAACCGGGTGGGCATGGCCGCTGGCTTGGATAAAAACGCACGTTGCATTGACGCGCTGGGTGCCATGGGTTTTGGCTTTGTAGAGGTAGGCACCGTTACGCCCCTGGGCCAACCCGGCAACCCCAAACCTCGCATGTTCAGGCTGCCTCAAGCCAATGCACTCATCAATCGGCTGGGTTTTAACAACGAAGGCTTAGCCGCCTTTTTGCACAACGTGGCTCAGGCCACTTTTAGGCAAAGTGGTGGCAATCAGCCCATGCTGCTGGGGCTCAATATTGGCAAAAACGCCAGCACACCCATTGAAAAGGCGCAAGACGACTACCTGACCTGCCTGGATGGTGTGTACCCGCATGCAGACTATGTGACCGTCAACATCAGCTCGCCCAACACCCAAAACCTGCGGGCATTGCAAAGCGATGCCGCCTTAGATGCTCTTTTAGGCGCTATTGCAGAGCGGCGTGAAATGCTCGCAACCCAGCAAAGCCAAACGCATGGTCGCAGCAAAAGAGTGCCTATTTTTGTGAAGATTGCGCCCGACCTCGACGAAGCCCAAGTGCAGTTGATTGCCGCCACCTTGCTCAAACACGGCATGGATGGCGCAATTGCCACCAACACCACCATCAGCCGTGAGGCAGTGGCGGGTCAAGCACATGCCACAGAAACAGGCGGCCTCAGTGGTGCGCCTGTACTGGAGGCCAGCAACCGTGTGATCAGTCAGCTGCGGGCTGCCGTGGGCAAAGGCTTTCCCATCATTGGAGTGGGAGGCATTCTGAGCGGGGCCGATGCGGTCAGCAAAATACAGGCGGGGGCTGACGCTGTGCAGATCTACACTGGGTTAATTTACAAAGGCCCTGCTTTGGTGACCGAGGCCGCGCAAGCCATCAAAGCCTACGGCTCATAGTGATTCAGACTTTTGCTGGGTAGGGATTCATGCCCAGCAAAACAAATCACACAAGCTTTGCAGGTCAAAAAAGCCCTGCAGCAATACCTAACGCTTGCTAGGCAACAACCAAGGCACGGCCACAACAGCCCAGCGCAGCACACGTTTAGGGCCCAAGGTCAGTGCTGCAGCAGCCACCGCACAGGTTACGACAGGATGGCGCCGGGCAAAAACGGCCAGTTGTGCCCAAATGGGTGCGCTGGCAGGGTCAGTGGCTGCACTGGACAAACCCAAGGCGCGTGCTTGAGTCTGCTGTCGCCAACGCAAACGCCGTTCATGGATGCTTTGCACCAACGCTTGCTGGGCCTGCTCGCGCTCTTGTTGGGGAGATGGATGGGGCATTACAAGCGCTCCTTGATGTCTTGCCAGTCTTGGGCAAGCTCTTGGCGTGTCAGGGCAAAACCGTCGCCCAGTTTGCTGGAGACAGCCCACAAACGCCAGACCAAGCAAGCCCAGGCTGCAAGCCAAATACCCGCCAAGCACCAAGACACCCAGTTGCGGTAAGGGGTGTCCCAAAACTGCACCAAAACAGCGGCTGTCAGTACCAAAAAAAGCCCCATGGTCACGGCCACTGCCAGCACTATCAGCACCAGCAAGAGCCTCAGGCGTTCTCTGTGGTCTTGCCACTCTAGGCGGGCCAAAGCAATGCGGTCATCAACGGCCGCAGCTCCCTCGCGCACAGCGCCGCGCCAGCGGGCAATCAGTGCATCCAAGCCCAGCAGGGCCAACAGGTTCATGCCAGTGGGCTTGGACATAAAGGTGCAATCAACGACGGGCTAACAAAAAGCCTACAACCGCACCCAAAACCAGTGCAGCACCCGCCACACGCCAAGGCTCATCGTGGGCATATTGATCAGCCGCACGGGCAGCTTCTTTGGCTTGGCGAGCGGCTTCTTGTGCTGCGCGCACAGCAGATTCACGCACTGAGTGCATGCCGTCGTCCATACGCTGGCGCAACAACTTGATCTCGGGAATGGCATCCAGGTCTTTGCTGCTGAGCAAGCCGCGCAGATCGCTCACCAGTTTTTCCAGCTCACCTTGAGAATGCGGGGTTGTGGTTTCAGATGTGGACATAGCAGCCTTTCCGTTAAGAGCTAAAAACATCGGCAGTTCAACACTACCGAGCAAAGAGGCATCTTAACCAGCATGGACACGCACACGTCAATACCGCACTTTGAGTCGGGGTAAAACACCATGCGCCTTGCAACGACCAATCAAGCCCAAGGTCTTTGATGGTTTTGCAAAAAAGGGGGGTACACCCGGTACAGGTGCACAGCAAAGGCTGGTGGGTGATACATGGATCGAACATGTGACCCCTGCCGTGTGAAGGCAGTGCTCTACCGCTGAGCTAATCACCCGATGCTATGACCTGCCGATTGAGGCCACGCATGGATACAAACAGTGGTGGGTGATACATGGATCGAACATGTGACCCCTGCCGTGTGAAGGCAGTGCTCTACCGCTGAGCTAATCACCCTAGTTTGCAAAGCCTATGATTATGGCATAGCCGCAGCAGGTGTTTCGAGTTTGCGCCAAATTGTTTTGCCACCACTAGCTTTATCGATCTGCGCCAAAACTTCTGCATGAGCTTGCAGTTCTTGCTCGCTTGCACGCAATACAGGCAAGCTAATCGCACGCAAGTCGATTGCAGCTATTTGCATGCTGGCATCGCTGGCTGGGTCATCATCTGCAATCAACAGCGCATCTTGCCCACGCGTGAGGTTGATGTAGACATCAGCCAGCAATTCAGCATCCAGCAAAGCGCCGTGCAAGGTGCGGCTAGAGTTGTCCACGCCCAGGCGGTCACACAATGCGTCTAAAGAGTTGCGTTTGCCTGGGTACATTTCCTTGGCCATGGCCAAGGTGTCTGTCACGCTGCCAACAAAATTGCGCAAGGGTGGTCGACCCAACAACTCCAGCTCTTTGTTCAAGAAACCTACGTCAAAGGCTGCGTTGTGGATGATGACTTCTGCACCACTGAGGTAGTCTAAAAGTTCGTCTGCAATGGCAGCAAATTTGGGCTTGTCCTTCAAAAATTCGTTGCTGATGCCGTGTACCTTAAGGGCGTCTTCGTGGCTGTCGCGCTCAGGGTTCAGGTAGTAGTGGCGGTTATTGCCCGTGAGCTTGCGTGCCAGCAGTTCTACGCAACCGATCTCGATGATGCGGTCGCCGTTTTCAGCCGACAAACCCGTGGTCTCTGTGTCCAGAACGATCTGGCGCATCAGTGGTTTTCCTTGGCGTGGTTGATGGTGTAGCGCGGGATCTCCACGGTCAGATTTTGCTGGGCAAGAATAGCTTGGCAACCTAAACGGGACTGAGGCTCCAGGCCCCAGGCACGGTCAAGCAAGTCTTCCTCTTCTTCTTCGGCGGCATTGAGCGATGCAGCGCCTTCGCGCACGATGACGTGGCAGGTCGTGCAGGCACAGCTCATGTCGCATGCGTGCTCAATCGGAATATGGTTGTCCAGCAAGGCCTCGCAAATCGATGTGCCGGCAGGCGCCGTGATTTCAGCGCCCTGTGGGCAGTATTCAGGATGGGGCAGGATTTTGATGACGGGCATAGGAGTAGACCGGTTTAAAGGCTTTGTACGTTTTTACCAGCAAGTGCCTGCTGTATGCCTTGGTTCATACGCTGGGCGGCAAACGCCTCTGTACCGTGGGCCAGGGCTTCCGTAGCGGCTTCAATGGTGGCGGCATCTTCAGAGGCAATTTGCTGGCGCAAAGCAACCATCAGGCTATCAATGGTGCTGCGTTGTTGTGGGGTCAGCAGATCGCCGTCAGCGTCCAGCGCACTTTGGGTGGCCAGCAGCATGCGGTCTGCATCCACGCGGGCTTGCACCAAGGCGCGGGTACGCATGTCTTGGCTTGCGGTGCTGAAGCCTTCTTGCAGCATGCGGGCAATTTGCTCGTCACTTAGGCCATAAGTGGGTTTGACATCAATGTGGGCCTCCACGCCACTGCCCTGCTCTTTTGCGCTGACACTGAGCAAACCGTCAGCATCTACCGTAAAGGTGACGCGTATGCGTGCCGCACCTGCCGCCATGGGCGGTATGCCACGCAGTTCAAAACGGGCAAGACTGCGACAGTCTTGCACCAGGTCACGCTCGCCTTGCACCACATGAATGGCAAGGGCCGTCTGCCCATCGCGGTAGGTGGTGAAGTCTTGTGCCTTGGCAGTTGGAATGGTTTCGTTACGCGCCACGATGCGCTCCACCAGCCCGCCCATGGTTTCAATCCCGAGCGAGAGTGGAATCACATCCAGCAACAACAAATCGCTGTCTGCCTTGTTACCTGCCAATTGGTCTGCTTGTATGGCGGCACCCAAGGCCACGACCTCGTCGGGGTTGAGGTTGTTCAAAGGAGCTTTGCCAAAGAACTCTGCCACAGCACGCTGGATTTGCGGCATGCGTGTAGAGCCACCCACCATGACCACGCCTTTAATGTCATCAGGTGCTAGCTGGGCATCGCGCAGCACTCTGCGAACCGCTGTCATGGTGCGGGCCGTCAAAGGTGCCGTTACAGCCTCAAAATCTGCTTTTTTAATGTCAAATTGCCCCCCTACCTTAGTAAAACAAGGGGGGGCAGCTATCAATTCAGTAGTAGAGAGGGCTTCTTTGCATGCCCGGGCAGCAACGCGCACAGCCGCTTTTTCGTCGGGTGTTTCAGCCGTTTGACCTGTTTGTGTCAGTACCCATTGGGCCAAAGCGGCGTCGTAGTCGTCACCGCCCAGAGCGGAATCGCCACCAGTAGCCACCACCTCAAACACACCGCGGGTCAGCCGCAAAATGGAAATATCAAACGTGCCACCGCCCAGGTCGTAAATAGCGTAAATGCCCTCGCTGGCGTTATCAAGGCCATAGGCAATGGCAGCGGCAGTGGGCTCGTTGATGAGGCGCAGCACTTCGAGGCCTGCCAGCTTGGCGGCATCTTTAGTGGCTTGGCGCTGGGCGTCATCAAAATACGCAGGCACTGTGATAACGGCACCATACAAGTCTTGGTCAAAAGTATCTTCAGCCCGAAAGCGCAAAGTGGCCAAAATGTCAGCGCTGACCTCAACGGGTGATTTAATACCCCCTGCTGTCTCAACCGCCAGCATGCCCGCGCCGTTCCCCTCGCCTTGCACCAGTGTGTAAGGCAATTGGTCTGCGCCCACCACATCGCTGACCCCGCGCCCCATAAACCGTTTGACGGACGCAATGGTGTTACGCGCATCGGTAGTTTGGGCAGCCAAGGCATCAAACCCAATTTGGCGGGCACCTTGGGGCATATAGCGCACCACCGAGGGCAAGATCACCCGCCCCTGCGCATCTGGCAGACATTCGGCTACACCATTGCGCACTGCAGCCACCAAAGAATGGGTGGTGCCTAAATCTATACCTACCGCAATGCGCCGTTGGTGCGGATCAGGGGACTGACCGGGTTCTGAAATTTGCAATAAAGCCATGGAAAGTCGTGTTCTCTTAAAAAATACCTGTATGCCGCAATTCTTAGCCGATCAACCCATCAACCTGTCCTGACGCGTAGCAATGTCTTGCTGAAACTTGCGAATGAACATCAGGGCGCGCACTTGGGCAGAGGCTGCGCGATAGTCATGGTCTGCATCCAGCATGCGTTCGCAAGCCGCCAAGGTGTTTTTGTAGGACTGCAAAACTTCATCGGCCAAGGCGTCCAGCGCATCGGGTGAGTCTGCGTCTTCCAAGTCTTCACGCCACTGCATTTGCTGCATTAAAAAAGCAGCTGGCATGGCCGTATTGTCGTTGGCCTGAATGGGGGCGTCATGGAGCTCACACAAATACGCAGCTCTGGCCAACGGGTCTTTAAGGCGTGCATAGGCCTCATTGATGCGTACAGACCACTGCATAGCCACCCGCTGCGCACTAGCGCCCATGGCTGCGTGGCGATCGGGGTGGGCTTGGCGCTGGAGGTCTTTCCAGCGGCTGTCCAACACAGAACGGTCTTGTGCAAAGCACCTGGGGACGCCAAACAGTTCAAAGTCGTCAGATTGGAGGTTCATGCCCACATCAAAATCCATCAAAAAAACCGCCAAAGCTGGTTGCCATGGCGGTTTGCAGCAGGCAGCAATGCCAGCTAGAAGTGTCATTCCATTTCTAAATCATTCATGGCTAGACGCGAAGCCACAAGCATTGCTAACGCACGACAAGGCAAAGCAACGACGACAGGGATGATTTAGAAGTGGAATCAGACCCGAAAACTCTCGCCACAACCGCATCGGTCACGCTCGTTGGGGTTGTTGAACTTAAAGCCTTCGTTCAGACCTTCGCGCACAAAATCAAGCTCGGTGCCGTCTATGTAGGCCAGGCTTTTGGGGTCAATCAGCAGCTTTACACCATGGTTTTCAAACACCATGTCTTCGGGCGCACTGTCGTCGACGTACTCTAGTGTGTATGCCAAGCCAGAGCAGCCAGTGGTTTTGACGCCCAGACGTACCCCCAAGCCTTTGCCTCTGCGAGTCAGGTAGCGGTTAACGTGCCGGGCTGCAGCTTCAGTCAAAGTAATGGCCATGGGTGGCTTTATGCAGCAGTGTGCTTTTGCTTGTAGTCGTTGACAGCCGCTTTGATGGCGTCTTCAGCCAAGATCGAGCAATGGATTTTGACCGGCGGCAAGGCCAGCTCTTCCGCAATCACGCTGTTTTTAAGGGCTGCAGCTTCATCCAGGGTTTTGCCTTTGACCCATTCGGTGACCAGTGATGACGATGCAATAGCAGAACCGCAACCATAGGTTTTAAATCGCGCATCTTCAATCACACCCGTTTGCGGGTTGACCTTGATTTGCAACTTCATGACATCGCCGCAAGCAGGTGCGCCGACCATGCCGGTACCTACGCTGTCATCGCCTTTGTCAAAAGAACCCACGTTGCGGGGGTTTTCGTAGTGGTCTACCACTTTGTCTGAGTAAGCCATGGTGTTACCTCTTGATCTCAATATCTGTTCGCAGCAATTTCAGTGGGCAGCCCATTGGATGGTGCTAATGTCGATGCCGTCTTGGTACATCTCCCACAAGGGGCTCAACTCGCGCAACTTGGCTACGTTGGCCCGAATGGTCTCGATGGCGTAGTCGATCTCTTCTTCGGTGGTGAAGCGGCCTATGGTCATGCGCAAGCTGCTATGGGCCAACTCGTCGCTACGACCCAGGGCACGCAGCACATAGCTGGGCTCTAGACTGGCCGATGTACACGCAGAACCCGATGAAACCGCCAAACCTTTGATGCCCATGATGAGAGACTCGCCCTCGACATAGTTAAAGCTCATGTTCAGGTTTTGCGGAACACGGTGCTCCATGCTGCCATTGATAAACACTTGTTCGATGTCTTTAAGACCATCAAGCAAGCGCTGTTGCAACACACGGGCACGCGCATTGACCTCATCCATTTCGAGCTTGATGATGCGAAACGCCTCACCCATGCCCACAATTTGGTGTGTTGGCAATGTGCCTGAACGCATGCCGCGCTCGTGACCGCCACCGTGCATCTGCGCTTCCAGGCGCACTCGGGGTTTACGACGCACATACAAAGCACCAATGCCCTTGGGGCCATAAGTTTTGTGTGCCGTCATGCTCATCAAATCGATGGGCAAAGTGTTCATGTCGATGTTCACACGGCCTGTGGCCTGGGCCGCATCTACATGCAGCAAAACACCACGCTCGCGGCACAAAGCGCCAATCGCAGGGATGTCTTGGATGACGCCAATTTCGTTATTGACATACAGAATGCTGACCAGCAGGGTGTCTGGACGAAGAGCGTCTCTCAGCAGGTTCAAGTCCACCAAGCCATCGGGCTTCACATCCAAATAGGTGACTTCAAAACCCTGTCGCTCCAATTCGCGCATAGTGTCAAGCACCGCCTTGTGCTCGGTTTTGAGCGTGATCAGGTGCTTGCCTTTGCCTTTGTAAAACTTGGCTGCGCCTTTGAGCGCAAGGTTAATTGACTCGGTGGCGCCACTGGTCCAAACGATCTCTCTTGGGTCAGCACCAATCAGATCGGCAACATGGCCGCGGGCTTTCTCTACGGCTTCCTCAGCCTCCCAACCCCAGGCGTGGCTGCGTGAAGCCGGGTTGCCAAAATGTTCGCGCAACCAGGGAATCATGGCGTCCACCACGCGCGGGTCAGCGGGTGTAGTGGCCGAGTAGTCAAGGTAAATGGGGAAGTGAGGTGTCATGGCAATGGCTGGCTCAGTAAAGTTTTCTGGCTGGCATTGGGGCATTCAAACGAGGCACATGGGTGTGTGGGGTGAACGTCTTGACGCGCACCCCGCGCACATCAAGACTTTGCAAATACGTTACCCAGTGCAAAAACCGAATTAGGTGCATTGACCCGAATCGGCTTAACCACCGGGGCAGTCGAGATAGCGCGACGAATCACGGGCTTGTCTTCAATTTGCACGCCTTTTGCAAGCTGTTCATCCACCAGCTTTTGCAAAGAAACAGAGTCCAAAAACTCCACCATGCGCTGATTCAGAGCAGACCACAGGTCGTGAGTCATGCAACGGCCCGCTTCACCCAGGCAGTTTTCTTTGCCACCGCATTGGGTCGCATCAATGGGCTCGTCCACAGAAACAATGATGTCAGCCACAGTAATGTCAGTGGCCTTACGCGCCAAGGTGTAACCGCCGCCAGGGCCGCGGGTGGACTCCACCAATTCATGGCGGCGCAGCTTGCCAAATAGCTGCTCCAGGTACGACAGGGAAATCTGCTGGCGCTGGCTGATAGCGGCCAATGTGACGGGGCCATTGTTTTGGCGCAGTGCCAAATCGATCATGGCAGTGACCGCAAAACGGCCTTTGGTAGTGAGACGCATCGCAAGCTCCTCGTGTTCAGGCTAGATCGTTGTTGAAACCACTCGAACTGATTTGCACCAGTGCAAGTACCGTCTCCACCCCTACTCCCACCGCTGCTACCAGCCTGGGAGCCCTAAAGGTCACTGGTCTTTTGTTGACTGTTTTAGGAGACTATACCACAAACCCTATCGGATTGGTCGGATTAAAAAACCGATTGGTCATGGTTTCACCTTGATAGTAATTCTGGCGTAAGAGTTCCCTCAAAACCTAGTAGTGATTCAGGTTTTGTGGGCCTTGGCCAAAACTAAGCGGCGATGTGATCGCTGCCAGGGGCTCCAAAAGCGAGCTGCCTCAAGTGGCTCAGTTGGTCGCGTACTTTGGCCGCCTGCTCAAACTCAAGGTTGCGGGCATGTTCCAGCATGAGTTTTTCCAGGCGCTTGATTTCTCGGGCAATGTCTTTTTCAGACATGTCTTCCACCTTGGCGCGCTGCAAGGCTTCTTGCTCCAGGCGTTTGGCATCTTGTCCGGCTTTTTCGCTGTAAACACCGTCGATCAAATCGCGCACCCGCTTGACCACACCACGCGGTGTAATACCGTGAGCCTCGTTGTGCGCCAGTTGCTTGGCCCTGCGTCGCTCGGTCTCGCCAATGGCCTTTTTCATCGACTCGGTGATGCGGTCCGCATACAAAATGGCATGGCCATTAAGGTTACGCGCCGCACGGCCTATGGTCTGGATGAGGCTGCGCTCGGCACGCAAGAAACCTTCTTTGTCGGCATCCAAAATCGCCACCAAAGACACCTCTGGAATATCCAGCCCCTCACGCAGCAGGTTGATGCCCACCAGCACATCAAATGCGCCCAGGCGCAAATCACGGATGATCTCTACACGCTCCACCGTGTCCACATCACTGTGCAAATAGCGCACCTTCACGCCATTGTCGGTCAGGTAGTCAGTCAATTGCTCGGCCATGCGCTTGGTCAGCGTGGTAATCAACACGCGCTCCCCCTTGTCGGCGCGGATACGGATTTCTTGCAGAACGTCATCGACCTGATGGGTGGCTGGGCGCACCTCCACAACCGGGTCTACCAAACCTGTGGGGCGAACCACCTGCTCCACCACCTGACCCGCGTGGTTTTTTTCGTAGTCGGCAGGGGTGGCCGATACAAACACCACTTGGCGCATGCGCTGCTCAAATTCCTCAAATTTGAGGGGGCGGTTGTCTAGCGCACTGGGCAGCCTAAAGCCGTATTCCACCAGCGTGGTTTTGCGCGAGCGGTCGCCGCTGTACATGGCGTTTAACTGCCCGATCATCTGGTGGCTTTCGTCCAGAAACATCAAGGCATCTTTGGGCATGTAGTCCGTCAAAGTGCTGGGCGGCGCTCCGGGTGCAGCGCCTGAAAGGTGCCGGGTGTAGTTTTCAATACCTTTGCAGTGCCCGACTTCGCTGAGCATTTCCAGGTCAAACCTGGTGCGCTGCTCTAACCGCTGTGCCTCTACCAGTTTGCCTTGGGCCAGTAGTTCTTTGAGGCGGTCAGCCAACTCCAGCTTGATGGTTTCTACAGCGGCCAGAACTTTGTCGCGGGGTGTGACGTAGTGACTGCTGGGGTACACGGTAAAGCGTGGGATTTTCTGCTTGATGCGCCCCGTCAGGGGGTCAAACAATTGCAGGCTTTCAATCTCATCGTCAAACAATTCGATGCGAATGGCCAGCTCTGAGTGCTCGGCAGGAAACACATCCACCGTATCACCGCGCACCCGAAACTTGCCGCGCGCAAACTCTTGCTCGTTGCGCTGGTACTGCATGCGGATCAGCTGTGCAATCACATCGCGCTGGCCCAACTTGTCGCCAACGCGCAGGGTCATCACCATGCGGTGGTAGCTCTCGGGCTCGCCAATGCCGTAAATGGCAGACACGGTGGCCACAATGACCACGTCTTTGCGCTCCATCAGGCTTTTGGTGCACGACAAACGCATCTGCTCAATGTGTTCATTGATGGCGCTGTCTTTTTCAATGAACAGGTCACGCTGCGGCACATAGGCCTCGGGCTGGTAGTAGTCGTAATAGCTGACGAAATACTCCACCGCGTTTTTAGGGAAAAACTCACGGAACTCGCTGTACAACTGTGCAGCCAGTGTTTTATTGGGCGCAAACACAATGGCAGGCCGCCCCATGCGGGCGATTACGTTGGCCATGGTGAAAGTTTTGCCCGAACCAGTCACGCCCAGCAGGGTTTGAAAAGCCTCACCGTCAAGCAAACCCTCCACCAGCTTGTTGATGGCCTCAGGCTGATCGCCTGCGGGCGGATACGGTTGAAAAAGCTCAAACGGTGAATCAGGAAACTGCACAAACTCGCCGTTTTGCGTTTGCTGTATGACTTCTGAGAGATCCGGCATGGTGCAAGGCAATCGTGATGAAAAGGGGGCCGCTAAAATAAGGGCTAGCCCGGCAGCGTACAACAGGCCCGGGCAGCTTGCTTTACAACCACCTTCCTCAAAGGATATTCATGTCCCTGTTTACCGCTGTCGAAATGGCCCCCCGCGACCCCATTTTGGGCCTGAACGAACAATTCAACGCCGACACCAACCCAGCCAAAGTGAACCTGGGCGTGGGCGTGTACTTCGACGACAACGGCAAACTGCCCCTGCTGCAATGCGTGCAAGCCGCCGAAAAAGCCATGATGGACAAGCCCACTGCGCGCGGTTACTTGCCTATTGATGGCATTGCTGCTTACGACTCGGCTGTCAAAGGCTTGGTGTTTGGCCCCGAAAGTGAGCCAGTGAAATCTGGCCGTGTAGCCACCGTGCAAGCCATTGGCGGCACAGGCGGCCTCAAAATTGGGGCAGACTTTTTGAAAAAGGTCAGCCCCAACGCCAAGGTACTGATCTCTGACCCAAGCTGGGAAAACCACCGCGCACTGTTTACCACTGCTGGCTTTACGGTGGACACCTACGCTTACTACGATGCCGAAAAACGTGGCGTGAACTTTGAAGGCTTCTTGGCCAGCCTGAACGCAGCCGCACCCGGCACCATCGTGGTACTGCATGCTTGCTGCCACAACCCTACAGGCTATGACATTACCCCCGAGCAGTGGGATCAAGTCATTGCTGTTGTCAAAGCCAAGGGCCTGACACCTTTTTTGGACATGGCTTACCAAGGCTTTGGCTACGGTATTGCCGAAGACGGGGCTGTGATTGGCAAGTTTGTGGCTGCGGGCCTGAACTTTTTTGTTTCTACATCGTTCAGCAAGAGCTTTAGCTTGTACGGTGAGCGTGTGGGTGGTTTGTCGGTGCTGTGCGCTAACAAAGAAGAAGCCGACCGCGTTCTGAGCCAGCTCAAGATCGTGATTCGCACCAATTACTCCAACCCACCCACCCACGGCGGCGCCGTGGTGGCGGCGGTGCTCAACAACCCAGAGCTGCGTGCCCTGTGGGAAAAAGAGCTGGGCGAAATGCGCGTGCGCATCAAGGCCATGCGCCAAAAGCTGGTCGATGGGCTCAAGGCTGCAGGCGTCAAGCAAGACATGTCTTTCATCACCACACAAATCGGTATGTTCAGCTATTCGGGCCTGTCTAAAGACCAAATGGTGCGCTTGCGTACCGAGTTTGGCGTGTACGGCACCGACACAGGCCGCATGTGCGTAGCGGCCCTGAACAGCAAAAACATTGACTACGTCTGCCAAGCCATTGCCAAGGTGATGTAAGTCTTGCCCAGGCCATTGCACCGGGCCTTGGGCCCGCGCAAATTAAAAAGCCGCTTTTCAAGGCGGCTTTTTTGTATGTCTTTTACCCAAAATCTACCGTCATCAGGATGTCAGTTGTACCGGCGCCCTCAGTGACAAGCTCAATTGGTCGATCAATTGCGTCCAATCTGCGTCTTCTTGACGCTTTTCTTTGATCAAAGCGGCCTGCGATGGCGTCCAAAAAGGCGCATCTTCTAGCCGAATATCCGGCTGTAAAGGGGCGTTCTTTTTAATGAAAGCAGCAATGCTGGCTGAGTCGTTGGCAAGGCCCAATTGGGCAAAGAGCTCAGAAAACGAATGAAATAAATCGTCCATGGGTTGCTCCGGTGTGTAGTTGTCTGGCTGACAGACCTTAACACCCAGCTAGGCCAAGCCCAAATCACAACAATCTAAACGCCAAGATAGCGACGAATGTGGGAGGCAAAGCAGCCACCAGCAAGCCCAGCGGATGGATCGCGTTGTCGGCAAACTTTTCTTTCAAGATGGCCGCGCCTGCGGGGTTGGGCGCATTGGCAATCAACGTCAGGCCACCGCCAGTGACGGCACCAGCCACCAGAGCTGTTTTGAACTCATCGCTCAAGCCCTCGACCAAAGAGCCCAGGTAGGTCAAGGCAGCATTGTCGGTAATGGCCGTGAGGGCTGTTGCGCCGAAAAAGACTGCGTCTGCATCCATTTGCAGTAGCAAAGGCTGCAACCACCACTGCTGCAGTCCGCCTAAAACAACCAAGCCCGCCAAGAAGAAAGCCACCAACAAAGCTTCGCGCAAGATCAATGGGGTTTGGTAACGCTGGTAAGCGGTGGTAAAGCCCAAAAAGAACAACAACAACCCCATGAACACCACAGGGTGGTGGGCAAACACTACGACCAGCACCAAAAAGGCCAAATGCACCAACACCACAGAAAAAGGCACGCTGGCAGATTCTTCTTCAGACACCTTTTTGCCCATGTGGCCAACCGCATTCCGGAACAGCCAAGTCACAACACCCGCATTGACCACAACGGCAATGGCAGCCTTCCAGCCAAAGTTTGTCAGCATGAACCAGATGTCCCAGTTCCATTTCGCAGCCACCATCAATACAGGCGGCGCAGCAAATGGGGTCAGCGTGCCGCCAATAGAGATATTGACGAACAGTACTCCAATGGTGGCGTACTTGAGCTTGGACGACACCGCCCGCGACAGCAAGGTATCGCGCAGCATGAGCGCGGCCAAAGTCATGGCCGCTGGCTCAGTGATGAAAGACCCGAGCAAAGGAACAAAAGCCAGCACCAAAAAATACATGGCTGCGCCGCGTTGAATAGGCATGACCCTGGCAAGCCCACGGACGCTGGCACCAGCAAACTGCAAGATAGGCTTGGTACCCGCCACCACCATGATGGCAAACACAAACATGGGTTCGGTAAAATTGCGCGACTCTAGGTAGGCCGTGGCATCTTGGGTGCCCAGAGCAACAAACATAAAGACCATCAAAACCATGGCCCAAAAGCCAAACACGACCTCGACTTCACCCAGCAAATGCCAGATGCCTGCATGGCGCGGCTGGCTGTGCGCTAAACGCTCAAAAAACTTGGTGGAAAAGGTATGGATGACGGCCAGGGCGAAAAGCGCAGCGCCGAGGGTCTGGATAAAAGTGGGATTGTTCACAGCAGGTCGCAGAAAAGCCGCGTGGCGGCCCGACCAGCGCATGAACCTGCCACACCACCATGGTTGTGACACCCTGGCTGAAGTGTAACCCCAGCAAAGCTCTGCACAGCCCCTAGCAAATAGTTACCAAGGGCCAACGCGCAGCAGACGTAACTTAGGAGCAGATCAACGCGGCTTGGGTTTTGCTGCCTTGGCACCTGTAGCGCGGGGCGGTAGGCCCGTGTGCTGTGTGAGGATGCGGCCCTTGGCGGGTGTTGGCTTTGCGGCGGCCCCACTGGGGGTGGAATTTTTGCGCCGCGCACTTTGGTACCCGCCATCCGTTAAAGGCTGGAAGGTGGGAATCAAGTGGTGTTTACCGTTGCCAATGAGGTCAGCCCGCCCCATGGCTTTGAGCGCTTCGCGCAGCAAGGGCCAGTTGTTGGGGTCGTGGTAGCGCAAAAATGCCTTGTGCAAGCGGCGGCGTTTTTCGCCACGCACAATGTCTACCCGCTCCGAGCGGTCATCGCGGTGGATGCCTTTGAGCGGATTGAGATTGGTGTGGTACATGGCCGTGGCAGTGGCCATGGGGCTGGGGTAGAAGGTTTGCACCTGGTCGGCCCTGAAGCCGTTCTTTTTGAGCCAAATGGCCAAGTGCATCATGTCTTCATCACTGGTGCCCGGGTGGGCCGCAATGAAATACGGGATGAGGTACTGCTTTTTACCCGCCTCGGCGCTGAATTTTTCAAACAATTGTTTGAAGCGGTCATAGCTGCCAATGCCGGGCTTCATCATCTTAGACAGCGGCCCTTGCTCGGTATGCTCAGGCGCAATTTTCAGGTAGCCACCCACATGGTGTTGCACCAACTCTTTAACGTATTCAGGCGACTTCACGGCCAGGTCGTAGCGCAGGCCAGAGCCGATCAAAATCTTTTTGATGCCCTTTAAGGCACGCGCACGGCGGTAAATTTTGATGAGTGGGCCGTGGTCGGTGGTCAGGTTCTGGCAGATGCCGGGGTACACGCAGCTAGGCTTGCGGCAAGCGGCTTCTATCTCGGGGGTGCGGCAACCCAGGCGGTACATGTTGGCAGTGGGGCCGCCCAAGTCTGAAATGGTGCCGGTAAAGCCTTTGACTTTGTCGCGGATGTCTTCCACCTCTTTGATGATGGATTCTTCTGAGCGGCTTTGGATGATGCGGCCCTCATGCTCGGTAATGGAGCAAAACGTGCAGCCCCCAAAACAGCCGCGCATGATGTTGACGCTAAAGCGAATCATCTCCCACGCAGGGATTTTGGTGGCGCCGTCGTGGCTGCCGTTTTCGTCTGCATAGGCCGGGTGCGGACTGCGGGCGTAGGGCAAGTCAAACACCAAGTCCATCTCGGCCGTGGTCAATGGCACTGGGGGCGGGTTAATCCAAACATCGCGCGCGGTGGAGCCTTCGCCATGCGCTTGCACCAGGGCGCGTGCATTGCCGGGGTTGGTCTCCAGGTGCAGCACGCGGTTGGCATGGGCATACAGCACGGCATCGCTTTTGACCTGCTCGTAGCTGGGCAGTCGAATCACGGTGCGCTCGCGCGGGGGGACGGTGCGTTTGCGCCGGAGGGCAGGGTTGGGCACAAAGTGCAGCGGTGAAGTGCTGCTGGTAGCCGTCACAGCACCTACAGAGGCATTTTTTGGGTCTTTTTGGGTCTCTGCCTTAGTATCAAAAGCATTGTTTGCTATATTTTCAGGAGCATCATCTTTGCTACATGTGCCGCCTTGGGCTGTGGCCTGCTCGCTGGTGGTCAGGTAGGGATTGATGTGCGCCTCTACCCTGCCCGGCTCGTCAACGGTGGTGGAGTCCACCTCCATCCAATCTTTGGCGGTTTCATCGTCGGGTCGGCGCACAAAGGCAGTTCCGCGCACATCAGTGATTTTTTCTACGGGCTCGCGGGCGGCAATGCGGTGGGCCACCTCGACCAGCGCACGCTCTGCGTTGCCGTACAAAAGCAAATCGCACTTGCTGTCCACCACGATAGAGCGGCGCACTTTGTCGCTCCAGTAGTCGTAGTGCGCAATACGGCGCAAGCTGCCTTCAATACCGCCCAAGATGATGGGAACGTCTTTGTAGGCTTCGCGGCAGCGCTGGCTGTACACAATGGCTGCACGGTCTGGGCGCTTGCCACCTACGTCGCCGGGGGTATAGGCATCATCACTGCGGATTTTGCGGTCAGCCGTGTAGCGGTTGATCATGCTGTCCATGTTGCCCGCTGTCACCCCCCAGAACAGGTTGGGCTTACCCAGTACCTTGAAAGGCTCCGCACTTTGCCAGTCGGGCTGGGCAATGATGCCCACGCGAAAGCCTTGGGCCTCCAGAACACGGCCAATCACCGCCATACCAAAACTGGGGTGGTCCACATAAGCATCGCCCGTGACCAAAATAATGTCGCAACTGTCCCACCCCAGTTGCTCCATCTCGGCGCGGCTCATGGGCAAAAACGGGGCCGTGCCAAAGCGCTTGGCCCAGTAGGGGCGGTGACTGCTCAGGGGTTTGGCAGCACGCGCAAAAAAGGAGACGTCAACGGGGGCGTTCATGAAGGGGGCTGCTGCACTGGCGCAGTTGGGGGTGGTTAACTCGCGATTTTACGGCGCTGCGCCTTTTTTGTCGCATGCCATAGCGCCAAAAAGCCCTACGCTACGCACATGCCCTACACCTTGGCCAGCCCGGCACACCACGAACTCGTCATCAAAAAAAGCCGTTTTATTGCCTGTGTGCAGCCCATCAAAGATCGGGATGCCGCACAGGCGGTGGTCAACAGCTTATGGGCGCAGCATCCTGGCGCTGCCCATATCTGCTGGGCCTTGCTGGCGGGTGGGCAGTCTGCCGCAGTGGACGATGGCGAACCCAGTGGTACAGCGGGACGCCCTATGCTGGAGGTGCTGCGCCACCAAGACCTGCAAGGGGTGCTGGCAACCGTGGTTCGCTATTTTGGGGGTATCAAGTTAGGTGCGGGCGGCTTGGTGCGGGCTTATGCAGATGGTGTGGCACAAGCCCTTTTGCTTGCCCCCAAGGTGGCCATGCACACCATGGTAGAGCTTGAATGCGTGCTGCCTTATGCGCTAGAGGGTGTGCTGCGCCGGCATTTAGAGTCAGCGCAGGCAGAGCTTTTGGGTATTGAGCACGGCGAGCACGTTACGGCCCACCTTCAGATGCCGCAGACACAGGCGGCAGATTTCAAGCGCATGCTTGCTGACGTATGCCAAGGCAGGCTTGTGTTTAGAGCTTAGGTTGATTCAGGTGTGCCCATCAAAGCACGACACCCCATACGGCATGCAAGCGATTTACCACTCACCCACCAAGCGAACACGCTGCGCCAAGTCTAAATCGGCATCACATGCGGGTGCAGCATGGTTTTTGTGCAAAACAGGGCTACAAGCTTGTGCAGCAAGCGGGGCCGCAACACCACTGGTTTGCGCCTGCACCGCACTGGGTATGCCAACCACGCTGCGCCACAAACGTTGTGCCCACGATACGTGACCGGTTTGGGCAGTAAAGGCGGCGGTTTGATGAGGGGCAGTAGCGGAGATCATGGTGGGCTCCAAGTTTGGATGCAGTTCAGTGAAGGTGTTTGAAAAGTGTATGCAGGCTTTGCTTTCAGCTATGTGACAGAACGCACATAAACAGCATTTGGTTGGCCCCAGAAACATTCTTTTGCAGATTTATTTGCACAATGCCTGTTTTGCCAGCCTTTTCATACCGTTTATGACGAAACCACCCGGCCCTTGGTCACGTTTTGTGGCGACTTTTAAGCAAGAGTTGGCACGACAAAATGAAGATGCTCCTTTGTTATGGGCGTGGAGCATGAATGCCGTGCTCAATGGCATCAACGGGGTCAGTAACGACATTTATGCAGGCCACGCTAAAACCCCAGAGCGCCAAGCCGAGTTCAGACAAGTGCTTGTGCAATGGTGGGGAGTACGTGACCGTGATGGCGCTTTGCAAACTATTCGCGACTTGAGCAATATGCAAATGGGCCAGGCCCATTTTGAAGAAAACTACGCGCCGCTGATCGATCTGCCAGACTACAAACTGCGCAGCATTGACGCCGACGAGCTTGGGGTTTTTGGACAAATGGCGCTAGAAAACCGTGATTTTCTTCGTTTGCATGGTGTCAAAGGCTGGGATTTGACCCGTGCCCAAGCCGTGATTGCCTGGGCTTGGCTGGCCGACTGGATCACACAGGACGAGGCCCGCAACATGGCGGTCAGCACTGCCTTGCGCGCCCAACAAGAGTTTGACTGCTGGGGAGGCTTGGGGCTGAGCTATTTGCTGGGGTATGCCCAATGGAACCCCGAGCCAGACGGCATTAAAGACCGACTAGAGCGTGTAGAAGATTTGGGCACCGACGCTCAAAGCCCTTGGGCGCGCCGCCCTTGGGTTACACCACTGGCGTGAAAACACCAAACCGACATTTTCAGTACAAAAAGAAGGCAAAATCTCACCTTTAAGCCCGATTTTGTTTACGCTTTCGGGTTTTGCTGACTGAAAAGGTGGCGTTTGCCCCTTGGGAGAAAAGAGAAACATGGCCAAAGTGATGGTGGTGAAATACGAAAGCCAAGCGGATGCACGTGTGTGCGAGGTGGGCTATGAAAGCCAAGCCGATCTGTGCTGGTACGAGGTTGGCTATGGTCACCAAGCCCAAGGCGAAGCCTTGTGGCAGTTTGTCGATTACGACAACCAAGCGGACTTCAAAATATTTCGCGTTAAATATGAAAACCAAGCAGACATCAAAATCTGCAAGGTCAAATATCCAGAGCAAGCAGGCTGGAAGAACAACCACAAGCTGCGTGGCCGCATTACCAATGCGGGGGGCTGATTGCCAACAGCCCTTGTTTGCAGCACACCATTAAAAAACCGCCCTTGAGGCGGTTTTTTGTTACCAGGGGGGCTGCCCATCAGACCGCCGTGCGCTGGCGCAAGGCTTCGTACAGGCACACACCGCTGGCAACCGACACATTCAGGCTTTCAACCCCACCATGCATGGGGATGCTGATGAGTTCATCGCAGGTTTTGCGGGTCAACTGGCGCATGCCATCGCCCTCAGCGCCCAAAACCAGTGCCACAGGGCCTTTTAGATCGACTTGGTACAGGGTTTTGGGGGCATCGTCAGAGGTGCCAATGATCCAGATGTTGCGCTCTTTGAGTTCGTTAAGCGTACGGGCCAAGTTGGTCACCATAAAGTAAGGCATGGTTTCAGCCGCCCCACTGGCTACCTTGGCGACGGTAGCGTTAATACCCACAGCATGGTCTTTGGGGGCAATGACTGCATGCGCACCAGCCCCGTCGGCCACGCGCAAGCAAGCACCCAGGTTGTGCGGGTCGGTTACGCCATCCAGCACCAGCAGCAAGGGCTGCGCAACGCCTGCGGCCTCCAGGTCTTCTAGCAACTCATCAAGCGATGTGGCCTGGGCCAATGCTTCTACCCGCGCCGCCACTCCTTGGTGGCCGTGGCTGCCAGCAAGCTTGGCGATGCGCAGGGAGTCGGCCTCGATCAGCCGGGCACCAGCTTCACGGGCGCGATCCAAAAATTGCCGCATGCGGGCGTCACGTCGCGTGGCTTCGTAGTAGATCTCGATGATGGATTTGGGCGCAGTTTTAAGGCGCACCCCCACGGCATGAAAGCCGAACAACACTTTAGGACTGGACATGCAAGGATTATCAGGCCAGCTACAGGCCAACAATTTGCTACCAATTTGATAGCAATAAGTGCTTGATTTACTGAGGCATAGCGCCAAAAAGACTTAAAAAACCTCTCTAAACACTGTCCACAATGCTTCAAACCACCTTACCGGCGTCTATGGTGATACGGCGCTCGCATTGCTGGGCAATGTTGCGGTCGTGGGTGACCAGTACCAAGGTGGTGCCCAGTTCGCGGTTGAGGTCAAACATGAGCTTCATCACGGCCTCGCCAGTGGCAAAGTCCAGGCTGCCTGTGGGCTCGTCGGCCAGCAGCACGGCGGGCTGCACCACAAAAGCGCGGGCAAGGGCCACGCGTTGCTGCTCGCCACCCGACAGCACCTTGGGGTAGTGCGACAAGCGCTGCGCAAGCCCCACGCGGGCCAGCATGTCGGCAGCGGCTTGGCGGGCATCGCGTCGGTTGGCCAGCTCCAGGGGCAGCATGACGTTTTCTAGGGCCGTTAAATTGCCCATGAGCTGAAAGCTTTGAAACACAAAGCCCACCTTTTGGGCCCGCAAGGCAGCGCGTTCGTCTTCGGTCAACGCAAACAAGTCTTGCCCTGCAAGGCGTACCGTACCACGGCTGGGGGTGTCTAGCCCAGCAATGATCGACAGCAAAGTGCTTTTGCCAGAGCCGGAGGCACCCACAATGGCCGCAGTCTCCCTTGGTGCCAACTGAAAATCGATATCCCGCAAAATGTCGAGAGTACCGGTGGAATCCGTCACAGATTTGAAGACGTGTTCCACTGCAATGATGGGCTCGGCTGGGGTGCGGGTGTTTTCAGACATGAAAGGCTGTTTACTGTGATTCAAGATATGCAACGCCGCCACTGTATCCGCACTGTGCTGGGGTGCCTCAGTGTGGGGCTAATAGGGGCATTTGGTGCACTGGGCGCATTGGGCAGCAGGGCAGCGCATGCACAGGCCAAGGAGGCGCGCATTTTGATTGTGGGCGACTCACTGAGCGCTGAGTACGGGCTGGCCCGTGGCACTGGCTGGGTGGCGTTGCTCGAAAAACGCCTGGAGGCTGAAAAGATCAATGCCCGCGTCATCAATGCCAGCATCAGCGGCGACACCACCTCTGGTGGCCGCGCCCGGCTGGCCGGGCTGCTGGCGCAACACCAACCCAGCCATGTGGTGATTGAGCTGGGCGGCAACGACGCCCTGCGAGGCTTACCGCTGACCAACACCCGCGACAACCTTGCCTGGATGACCCAAGCCAGTCAAAAAGCTGGTGCCAAGGTGTTGTTGGTGGGCATGCAGGTGCCGCCCAACTACGGCGGTGATTACGCCAAGCGCTTTAGCGGTCTTTTTACCGAAGTGGCCAAAGCGCATAAAGCAGCTGTCGTGCCCTTCTTTTTAGTAGGCTTTGCAGATGGCCCTGAACCCACCAAGTGGTTCCAGGCCGACCGCATACACCCCAACGCGCAAGCCCAACCCATGATGCTGGACAACGTCTGGCCGCAGCTCAAGGGTTTGCTCAAATAATTCAACCCGCGCTGGTTGACGGAGCACTGCCGGACTCGACTGGGTCTTGCGCCACACTCGCAAACTGGGCCACAGGCGCATCGCTGGGCCCATCGTCTTGTTTGCGCTGCGTTTTGGCGTGCTGCTTTTCTTCTTTTTTCTTCTTTTTGGCCAGCTCACGCTGGCGTTTTTCGTATCCGTAGTTGGGTGATGCCAAGATCGTGCTTTCTAAGTTAGTAAACCACTGTAACAGCCACACGCTATTGGTGGCTTGCAAAGTGATGGCGCTTTAGTACACGTTCATGGCTATCAAGGCCTGCAAAAGCCTCAGCAACCACCCAAAACTAAACCTCTGGCACGGGTGGTAACGGCTCCACTGCAGCCCGGTAGGCATGCCAACTGGCATAACCCAGCCACGGCCCCACCAATACCAAGCCCACGCCCCACCACCAAAGCGACGCCAATACCAAGGCAGAAATAATGGCGCCCCACAGGCACATCACACCTGGGTGCTTGAGCACCACACGCATGCTGGTGATGGCAGCGGTCATGGCGTCGGTGTCACGATCCAAAATCATGGGGATGGACACCACAGAGCTTGCAAACACCAAACCTGCAAACACTCCACCTACCGCCACATACACCAGTATGAATTCCCAATTGGCAGGGTTAAAAACCGCCTGCACCACTCCTGCTGTGGACGGCATGCCAGTGTTGAAAAACACCGCAAACACCACCAATGACGCCCGCCCCCAAAGCAACTCCAAAATCACCAACACCAAAACCAGCATGCCCATGCTGCCCATATGCCTGTCCCAGCAGGTAATGGAGGCGCCTAAATCCACCCCCTCTCCTGCTGCCAAACGGTGGCTGGTGTCGTACAAGCCCATGGCCAAAAAAGGCCCTAGCAGCAAGCAGCCGCTGGCCAAAGACATGGTGTATTCGGGCTTGGTGCGAAACACCCAGGCCAGCAGCAGCGCCATGCACCAAAACCAAAGCCCGTAAAAAAGCGTGACCCAGGGCGCAGACCGCATGTCGGCCAGCCCCCGGGCCAACCATTGCAGCGGCGCACCCCAGCCTAGGGTTTGCAGCACCACGGTGGGCGATGCAGGTTCGGCGCTGGGCCGCTGTAAGGGTGTGGGGTGGTCTTCTACTGTCATGGATGTATGGATGTACTAATGTTTTGTCGGCTTGACGTCAGCACCTGCAGTGCCTGCGCTAAATCTGCCTGCAAATCAGCTGTGGACTCCAAACCCACAGCAAACCGCACCAAGCTGCCTTGCGCCAAATGCGGGGTCGGCATGCTGCGCAAACCCCGTGACTCATAGGGCACCACCAAGCTCATGGGGCCACCCCAGCTGTAGCCGACATGAAACAAGCGCAAGGCATCACAAAACGCATCCACCTGAGCTTGATGAAAACGCGCATCTACGATGATGCTGAACAAACCCGCAGCTGCTGCTTGGCCCGCCTGGGAACACAGAGCCTTCCAGTGCACATGCCCTGGCGATTCGGGCAAGACTGGGTGCAACACCTGGGCCACAGCCGATTGCCCTTGCAACCACTGGGCCAAAACACGGGCACTTTGGTCTTGCGCGTGGTAGCGCAGGGCAATGGTGGGCAGGCTACGCAATACGGCCTCTGCATCGTTGGCGGCTACGCCCATCCCTAAGCGCATATGGGTTTGCTGCAAAGTGCGGTGCAGGCGCTCATCGCGGGTCATGACGCTGCCCATCAACACATCACCACCACCGCTGGGATATTTGGTTAGCGCGTGGATAGAAATATCCACGCCCAGGCTGCCATCACCCAACAAATCAAACGGCGCAAAAGCCACGCCTGCGCCCCAAGTGTTGTCCAGCGCGGTGATCACGCCCTTTTCGCGGCACAAGCGCACTTGGGTGCACAGGTCTGGAAACTCCATGGTCACTGAGCCTGCGGCCTCTAGCCATACCAAACGGGTGGCGGGGGTGATGCGTGCGGACAAGTCTTGGCAGTCCATAGGGTCGTACAACACAGCCTTAATCCCAAAGCGGGCCAACTCAGCACGGGCCAAGTCTTTGCCTGGGGCGTAGGCGTTGTCGGGGATCAAGACCTCATCGCCCGGGTGCAAAAGGGCCAAGTCCACACAGGCGATGGCTGCCAAACCGCTGGGCAGCAGCAGACAGTGGCGGCCGCCCTCAAGGGTGCACAAGCGCTCTTCTAGGGTAAAAGTGGTCGGAGTACCGTGCAGTCCATAGGTGTAGCCCGTTTTGTTTTTCCACTCGCGCTGGCGCATGGCTGCTACGCTGGGAAAGATCACCGTAGACGCCTTGTGCACTGCAGGCTGCGGCGCCACAAAACCTGCTGGGGGCTGGTAGGCATGCTGGATCAAGCGGGTATCTAGCGCTGGCCCTTGGGGACTTTGCGAAACGGAGGTTAAGGTCATGTGGAGCATGTTAGCGCTGTCAAAGTTTGGGCGAGCAAGAACGCACTGGTGCTCTTTTTGATATGAATCAATACTCTGATTGTTTAGCCAGACTGGCTCAGCCTGAAAGGATCGTGAAGGGCATCCAAGGTCACAATGTGCGCCATGCATCGCAACACCCTTGAACGCTGGCTCCCGTTTTTGGCTTGGCCGCGCCCCAGCGCCGACCTGTTGCGCGGCGAGCTATTGGCGGGCCTGACCGTAGGCCTGATGCTGATTCCCCAAGCCGTAGCCTATGCCGCACTAGCGGGTATGCCCCTGGTCACGGGTATTTATGCATCGCTGGTTCCTGCCTTGGTGGCAGTGCTGTTCAGCAGCTCTACACGCCTGGGTGTTGGCCCCACTGCACTAACCAGCTTGCTCATAGGCGCATCGCTGACGGGGCTGGCTGAGCCCGGCAGTGCCCAATGGATCACCATGGCGATATGGATTGCGATTTTGTCGGGCCTGATGCAAATCTTGATTGGGCTGATGCGTTGGGGGTGGCTGCTCAATTTGGTGACATCTCCCGTTCTGAACGGTTTTACCCAAGCCGCAGCACTTTTGATTTTGGGCTCACAACTGGGCGCCCTGCTGGGTCTCAAAGTGCCATGGCAAGCGGTCTGGAGCCAGCCATCGTGGTCGCAATGGGACTGGATTGGCACCGCCATGGGCATGGGCAGCTTGGCGGCCCTCATGGTGGCGCGGCGCTTTAAACCCTTGTTCCCTAGTGCCATGGTGGTCATTGGCATTACGGGCCTGATGAGCTGGGCATGCGGTTATGCGCAGGCAGGCGGGGCCATTGTGGGCAGTTTGCCATCCAGCTTGCCGCAGCTGGTCTGGCCTGCTGCGCTCAGTGGATCACAATTTTTAAGCCTGCTGGCCCCTGCCATGGTCGTCACACTGGTCAGCTTTTTAGAGACCGCCTCCAGCGCCAAGGCAGACAGCCAGCGTACTGGCACGCACTGGAACGAAAACCAAGACCTGATTGGCCAAGGGTTGGCAAAAATTAGCAGCGGCCTGTGCGGCAGTTTTGCCACCAGCGCGTCGTTTTCCCGCTCTGCGCTCAATGTTTACGCTGGCGCCAAAAGCGGCTGGGCCACTATTTTCTCTATCGGCGTGGTGCTGTTGGTGCTGCTGTGGCTGACACCAGCGCTCTACCACGTACCCAAGTCTGTTCTGGCCGCCGTGGTGGTGGTGGCCGTCATCAACTTGGTGCAACCTGGCAGCTTGCTCAAACTGTGGCGTGTTTCCAAGGCCGAGACCTGTGTGGCTGGTATCACCTTTGCTCTGACGCTGGTAACCGCACCCCGTATGTACTGGGGTGTGCTGGCTGGGCTTTGGATGACTCTGTGTTTGTTTTTATACCAACGCTTGCACCCACGCATCATTGAACTAGGCCTACACCCAGACGGCACACTGCGCGACCGTCATTTGTGGCAATTGCCATCTTTGGGCCCGAATGTGCTGGCCTTGCGCATGGATGCGGCGCTAGATTTTGCGTCTGCTGCAGCACTGGAGCGGCGCATCATTGAGGACATGCAAACACAAACCGACACCCGCCACGTCTGCCTCATGGCCCAATCGATCAACCGCATTGACGTGACCGGGGTAGAAATGCTGGGGCGTTTGCTGCAACGCATGCAGCAGCGTCAAGGCACGCTGCACCTGTGTGGCTTGAAGCTCCCTGTGGAAGAAGTGTTGCAACGTGCAGGGGTTCTGAGCAGCAGCGCACATTTGGCTACTTACCGCACAGAAGCAGAAGCATTGGCTGCATTGCAACATACTGGCATTAACGATACTTCCGCACGAAGCGCAAGCCCGTTAGGATAACGACTCTTTGCTATCTTTTTTTGCCACCAACCTGCCACCACAACGTGTCTGAACCAGCGGCTTCTGATCTTGTAGATTTGCGCGCACTTCGCTTGGAGACTGCGCAAGCCTTGCTGGGCCATGGGGGGCAGGCGGCTTCTGACCTTGCAATTGCCAACCCGTCGCAGTACTTGCAAGGGCTCATTGATGGCCTGTGCGAGCTTTCCCTCAAAGACCCCTTGACCGGGCTTGCCAATCGCAGGCATTTCAGGGCCGTACTAGAGCGCGAAATCGACCGCGTGACCCGCTCGGGAGAAGCGGCACTGCTGTTGATGCTCGACATCGACCATTTCAAACATGTCAACGATACCCACGGCCACCCTGCTGGAGATATCGTTTTGCAATCGGTCGCACGCACCCTTGCAGCCTGTGTCCGCCCCATGGACACACTGGCACGCTACGGTGGCGAAGAATTTGCGGTTGTTCTGCCAGCCTGCCAAGCAGCTTTTGGTAAGGCCGTGGCTGAGCGCATACGCGCCGCAGTGGCCAGCACCCCCATCACCGTAGCGCCTGGAGTCAACCTAAAAGTCACAGTATCCATTGGTGGTGCCTTTGCATTGCAATGGATACGCTCAACCACCCTTTTATGGACTGACAGAGCAGATCACCAGCTCTACAAGGCAAAATCCGAGGGTCGCAACCGTGTCTGCATCGAGGAGCAACCCGACAGTACCGTCACCGCAGAAGAAAAAAGCCTGTTGTTCGGTTCGTTCTACAGCCCATCGGGCTGGGGCGAATTGCCGCCGCTGAACCCAGCCAGCAGTGCTAACTGAAAGTAATTGAGATGAGCGACGCGCTGTCACCACCTTCCGCCGAACCTGGCGCCCCCCAGTCAGGCACTGCACCCGCCTCGGCCACACACCAGGCTGGTGGTGCCAGAATCATCGCCATTACCAGTGGCAAAGGTGGCGTGGGCAAAACTTTTGTGTCAGCTAACTTAGCCGCTGCACTCACACGCCGTGGTCAGCGGGTGTTGGTGCTGGATGCCGATTTGGGCCTAGCTAACCTGGATGTGGTGCTGAACCTGTACCCCAAGATCACCCTGCATGATGTCTTTACGGGTAAAGCTACGTTAGATGAAGCCATCATTCAGGCGCCAGGAGGGTTTTCTGTGCTGTTGGCTGGCTCTGGCATGGTGGAATATTCACGCCTGACCCCTGAAGTGCGCAACCAGTTCATGAGCGTCATCCAAGCCGTGACACCCAAGTACGACGTGATCTTGCTCGACACCGGTGCTGGTATTTCGGACGTGGTGCTGTTTTCGGTGTCTTTGGCCTCTGAAGTGCTGATTGTTGCCACGCCTGAGCCCACATCCTTGACCGACGCATACGCAGCTATCAAAGTGTTGTCGATGCAGCAAAAACGCCAACACGTGCGCATTGTCATCAACCAAACGGTTCGACCAGGCGATGGGCGCGCTATTACAGGGCAGTTGCAGCAAGTGTTAGACCGCTTCGTCAGCAACGACACAGGCCGCCCCGTTAGATTGCTGCACATGGGCGACATACCCGCAGACCCCTACGTGCGCGAGGCCATCATGCGCCGCCAGTTGCTACTGCTGCAAACGCCTGGCTGCCCCGCTGCCCTGGCCATGGCACAGTTGGCCAACAAGGTCGAATCCACATTGCTTCAGCCCCACGCCTGATTCTGGCTACAGTGGCGCTTTTGTCTTTTTGATCTGCTTGGTGTACGCTGGGCAGTGCTTGCGTTGTGAACGATATCCTCAATATCTCTTGTTATAAATTTGTGTCTTTGCCCGATGCAGAGCAGCTGCGTTTGACCTTGTCGGACAAAGCCCAAGCACGGGGCCTTAAAGGCACCATATTGCTAGCCGAAGAAGGCATTAACTTTTTTTTAGCGGGCCCCGCAGACCAAGTGCGTGGCTTTGTGGACGATTTACGCAAAGACACCCGCTTTGCCGATCTGGAACCTAAAGAGAGCTGGTCTGACAGCACACCATTTCGCAAAATGCTGGTCAAGGTCAAGCGCGAGATCATTCGCATGGACCATCCCACCATACAACCTGCCAGTGGGCGTGCGCCAGCGGTTGACCCTCACACCCTACGCCGTTGGCTGGCTCAAGGTCATGACGACAACGGCAGGCCCGTCGTCACCCTCGACACCCGCAACGCTTTTGAAGTGGACCATGGCACTTTTGAAGGTGCGATTGACTTGCGCATCGACAAATTCACCGAATTTCCGCAGGCCCTGCGCAGCCACAAAGCCGATTTGCAAGACAAAACCGTGGTGAGTTTTTGCACAGGCGGCATCCGCTGCGAAAAAGCCGCCATCTTGATGCGCGAAGAGGGCCTTGAGCATGTCTATCAACTTGAAGGCGGCATTCTCAAATACTTTGAGCTGACCGATGGCAGCCACTACAAGGGCGGCTGCTTTGTGTTTGACGAACGAAGGGTGCTCAACGCTGACTTAGCACCGCCGCCAGCAGCAGACCCCTCGCCTACCTAAACCCTTGTCGATCAGGCGCTGACCGCACCTGCAAACTTGGCAGCAACCTCAGCCACGCGCTTACCAAACTGGCGCCCTGTTTCCAAATCACCCGGCAGCATTTCGGCGGCTGATGCATCAGAGGGCGACTGCGCCATAGCACCGCTGAAAGAGCCAATCCAGTTGACATCGTTGCGCTGCGCAGCTTTGGAATTGGCGGGCATCATGCCAGTGCCAACCCAAACACCGCCATGCTGCATGGCCAAGTGGAACAAATAGTCCAAGGTCACCTGCTTGTCGCCATTGGTGCTAGCGCTGTTGGTAAAACCGGCAAACACCTTGTTCTTCCAGGCTTGGGTAAACCATGGTTTTGAAGTGGCATCGGCAAATTTTTTGAACTGCCAGCTCGGCCCAGCCATATAGGTAGGCGAGCCCAAAATAATGGCGTCGGCTGCCAATAAGGTGTCCCAGCCGCCTTCAGGCAGGTTGCCATCGGCATCAATGGCCAGCAATTGGGCACCAGCCCCCTCTGCAACGGCTTGCGCCAAACGGTGTGTGTGGCCATAGCCCGAATGAAAAACAACTGCAATTTTGCTCATATCCATACTCCTGGGTGATGGTAAACAACTGTCAAAACCTGTTCGTGCAATTCTTAGGGTGCCAAGTCAAACACCAGTACTTCGGCATTGTGGCCTTGCGATAAATCCAACATGGTTACTTGCTGCAACAAGGCTGCGTCGCCAGCGTGCAAAGCGTGCCCATTGACCTGCAACTGGCCCCGCACCAAATGCACATAGGCCTTGCGCGCCGGGTTCAAAGGCATTTGCACATGGTGCGTGCCATCCAGCAAGCCCCCGTACAAGGCAGCATCTGCGTGGATGGTGACAGCGCCATCGGCCCCGTCTGGTGATGCCAGCAAACGCAAACCACCTTGTTTAGCGTTGTTGGCAAAATGCTTTTGTTCGTAACTAGGCGGCAGTCCCAAGGTGTGCGGCTCAATCCAAATTTGCAAGAAATGGGTCGTCTGCCCAGCAGCATGGTTGAACTCGCTGTGCTGCACACCCGTACCAGCGCTCATGCGCTGCACATCTCCGGGCGGTATGGACTTGATGTTGCCCAAGCTGTCTTTATGGGCCAAAGCACCTTCCAGCACATAACTGATGATCTCCATGTCTCGATGTCCGTGGGTGCCAAAGCCAGTACCAGGGGCGATGCGGTCTTCGTTGATGACACGCAGGTTGCCAAAGCCCATGTAACGGGGGTCGTAATACCCCGCAAAAGAAAAACTATGGCGCGATTGCAACCAACCATGGTCAGCAAGGCCGCGGTCGTCTGATTTGCGTAAGGTCAGCATGTTGGTACTCCTTAGATGAATCCACTGTAAGAGCCCAAAGCCATGGCATCGACCATGCCACTTGATGGCATCATTCAAAAAAATCGAATCATTAAAACCATCATGACCACTGCACGCGACGTACTGACCCCTGACAGCCTGGCCATGCTGGAAATCATCGTGCAGCAAGGCAGTTTTGCGGGTGCCGCACGCCATTTGGGCTTGGTGCCCAGCGCCCTGACCTATCGCGTCCGGCAAATGGAAGACGCATTGGATGTGCTGCTGTTTGACCGTAGCAGTCGCCAAGCCAAGCCCACAGAGGCTGGTGCAGAACTGCTGCGAGAAGGTGAACGGCTGTTGCATGCGGTAGATGCACTGGCACACCGCGTCAAACGGGTGGCAACAGGTTGGGAGCCGCAGCTGACTATCTCTGTCGATGGAGTAATTTCTCAGCGCACCATGCTGGAATTGGTGGAGTCTTTTTATGCTCTGGGCGCACCCACGCGGCTCAAGCTGCGTGATGGTGTCCTGTCTGGCACCCTGGAAGCGTTAACAACAGGCCAAGCAGACTTAGCCATTGGCACCATGCTGAACACTGGCGTGGTTTTGCCAGGGCTTCAGCAGGCCCTTTTGGGTGAGATGCTATTTGTGTACACCATGGCCCCGCATCACCCCTTGGCAAGTCTTGCTGAACCTTTGAGCGACCAAACCTTGCTGGGTTTTCGGGCAATTGCGGTCGCAGACTCAGCGCAGCGCGGCAGCACAACCGTGGGCTTGCTGGGCGGGCAAGATGTGCTGACAGTAGACACCATTGAAGCCAAGTTACAAGCTTTACTCAGGGGCCTGGGCAGCGGCTTTATGCCAGAGCCTATGGTGCGCCCCTACTTGGCTTCTGGCCGGCTGGTTTGCAAACAAGTAGCACGCCCCCAAAACCGCACGCTGATGCACTACCACTGGGGTGGCACAAGTATTGCGGCACCCGGACGGGCACTGCAATGGTGGCTAGACCAGCTCCAAAGCCCTGCAACGCGACGGGCACTGCTGGAAAACCATCACCATTGAGCACGCACCAATGGCGCTGGGACGTGTAGAGTGGTTGCTTGAACTGCGCCCTTTGCCCAACGCTATTGCAGACAAGAAAGGTAACCCCATGTCGGCCACTACCCCTCGCAAGAAACCTCCCAAGCCTGCGGTCAAATCGTCCACTGGTCATGCTGCACTAGCGCCATCCCACCCTGGGAGCAAACACTTTGCGGTAGTGGGCGCAGGCATGGCGGGCGTTGCCTGCGCACGCACGCTGGTGCAAGCGGGGCACCGGGTCACCGTTTTTGAAAAGTCGGCCCAAGCTGGTGGGCGCACCTCCACCATGCAAACCCCGCACGGGGGTTTTGATGCCGGGGCGCAATACTTTACGGTGCGCGACCACCGCTTTGCCAAAGCCTTGGATACCACCCCAGGTTTATGCAAACCCTGGAGTGCTAGCTCTATCAGGGTGTTGGATGCAACTGGGTGCATGGAACGCCCCGGACTGCCCAGCAAAGGCGAGGCCCATTGGGTGGCCAGCCCCGGTATGCAAAACTTGGTACTTGCATGGGCTGCGCCTTTGCATACAGCACAGCAACTGCACGCCAGTACCAGCGTGCGGCGCATTGAACACGACTCTATGCGCGACGGGGCATGGCAGTTGCGCACCGAATCTGCCGACGGCGGACAACAGGTACATGCGGGTTTTGATGCCGTACTGCTTGCCATTCCTGCGACAGCTGCCCAGGCGCTGCTAGCGGCTTCTGCCCTGGAAACACCACTGAGCGACAACCTCCAAAAAGTGGCCATGGCCCCTTGCTGGACGCTGATGCTGGCCTACCCCCAAGCCGTGCGCCCCGGTGTGACAACCCTAGGGCCGCAATGGAATGCCGCACGCAGCACCCACCACCGCATTGCATGGCTGGCGCGTGAGTCGTCCAAACCGGGCCGCACAGGGGTAGAGCGCTGGACGGTTCAGGCAAGCCCCGCATGGTCTGCCGAACACCTACAGGACGATGCAGCCAGGGTTGAGGCCAAACTGCTCAAAGCTTTTGCAGAAATTACGGGCATACGTGCCCAACCCGGTCATACCCAAACCCATCTCTGGCCTTATGCCCAAACCACACACCCCATGGGCCATAGCCACGACTGGGATGCACGGCTGCAGTTGGGTGTTTGCGGCGACTGGTGCTTGGGCCACAGGCTGGAAGACGCCTTTGTGTCGGGGCTAGAACTGGCACTGAAGGTGGCCTGACACACCCCATGCCTTACATAGGTCGTTTTGCGCCATCTCCCACGGGGCCGCTGCATGCAGGCTCTTTGGTAGCAGCACTTGCCAGTTGGCTGGACGCACGCGCCCACGGCCCGCAAGCGCGTTGGTTGGTTCGCATTGAAGACCTGGACACTCCCCGGTGCCCGCCAGGCATGGCGCAACACATACTGGGCCAGTTGGCGGCCTGCCATTTGTTGCCAGACGAGAATGTGCAGTGGCAGTCACGCCGCACAGCCCATTACCAAGCCGCGCTAGACCGTTTGGTGCAACAAGACATGGCTTACCCCTGCGCGTGCTCTCGTCAAGACATTGCCGCAGAACACGCCCGTATGGGCCATGTGCACACCCGCAACACAGACCGCCCCTACCCTGGCACATGCAGGGCTGGACTCAGAGGCAAAGCCCCCAGGTCGTGGCGCTTTCATACGGGTATTGCTACAGGTGCTTTGCCCAGCAGGGCACTACACCACAACAACTCGTTGCTGCATTGGCATGACCGCCGCTTGGGGCCTCAAAGCCAAGATGTAGCAACTGCCGTGGGCGACTTCACACTGCTGCGGGCCGACGGTATTTGGGCTTACCAGCTAGCTGTGGTGGTGGACGATGCAGATCAAGGTGTTACCCATGTTGTCAGAGGGGCAGACTTGGTAGACAACACCGCTAGGCAAATTCTTTTGCAAAAAGCACTGGACGCACCCTTGCCTGCTTATTTGCATACACCGTTAGTGATAAACACTGATGGAGAAAAGCTTTCCAAGCAAAACGGAGCCCCTGCCCTGGACTTGGGCACACCGATAAACGCCCTGAACCAAGCTGCACAGGTTTTGGGCCTGCCAAATTTGAAACATTACAGCAACATTTGTATCTCGGACGCACTGGCACTATGGGTGTCAGCATGGGGGCAAACCTACAATGGCGCATCGTGAGTGAAACTTTAATTCCCCCCTGTTCAACGCAGGCTGCGCCTACTGCACCTGCTACTGCATCTGACAACGTAGCGCCTGCTGGCGTGGCTTTTCCCAAAACCATCAAAAGCTATGTACGCCGCGCTGGCAGAACCACTACAGGTCAAACAAAAGCACTACAGGAGCTAGGCCCAAAGTTTGTATTGAGTTACACACCGTCACTCCTGGATACCACCCAGGCGTTTGGACGGGTGGCGCCCCTGGTGTTGGAGATTGGTTTTGGTATGGGTGACGCGACAGCTCACATTGCCCAGGTAAGGCCTGATGACAATTTTTTGTGTTGTGAGGTGCACGAGCCCGGTGTGGGTGCGTTGCTTAAACGCATCGGTGAGCAAGGTCTTCTGAACATACGTATCCTTGCACATGATGCGGTAGAGGTTTTAGACCATATGCTGGGGCCTGAGAGCTTGAACGGCATTCACATATTCTTTCCTGACCCATGGCACAAAAAAAAGCACAACAAGCGTCGCCTGATACAGCCCGCATTTGTCGCCAAACTGGTTGCGCGGCTCAAACCTGGAGGCTATTTGCACTGCGCAACAGATTGGGAGCCCTATGCAGAACAAATGTTGCAAGTACTCAGCGCAGAGCCTCTGTTGATAAACACAGCTTCAGCCTATGCTGCTCAACCGAGCTATCGTCCTACGACCAAATTCGAAAACCGTGGTTTGCGTTTAGGACACGGTGTGTGGGACCTTGTGTTTACGCGCCGCAGTTAAACCACCACATGCACCACATACGTCAGACTCCATGAAGCCCATTCTCCAAAACTTGGTTGAAATGACCGGCCACCGCGACCATTTGCGGTTGGAAGTCTCGGTGCTGTCTACGGTGCAAAAACTCAGCAACATTACTGAGGTGCGTGCGCTTGAGCTTTTTACCTACGCGGGAACACACCATGTTCGCCCCAGAACATGGCTAGAAAACGAGCAGTTGGTCTCATCTGACACAGAGCCCACTGCAGACGTTCGGCGTGAACCATTGAGCAAGTACCCCGCGCTGCAGCATTGCATCGAAAACCATGGCACCAGCGCCACTGCAACCCAAGGCCCTGGTCGTTACACCCTTTGGTTGCCTGTATGGATGGATGACAAGGTCAGCACTTGCCTTGAAATCACCCAATCGCGCAAGTTTTCATCGCACAAGCTAGATGTACTCAAAGGTGTTTTTCAGGTTTATCAAAACTACCAAAGCCTGCTGGACTACAGCGAGCGCGACGCGCTGACCGGCCTCTTTAACCGCAAAACGTTTGATGAGCAGTTCTCACGCAACGCCATCAGCAATGCCAATGCTGCAAGCGAGGCTATACCCCCAGAAGACACCATGGCGGGTGAGCCCATACAGCAATGGTTGGCGGTGGTAGACATTGACCATTTCAAGCGTGTGAATGACACCTTTGGCCACCTGTATGGTGACGAAGTGCTGATTTTGGTGGCCAATATTTTGCGCAGCTCGTTTCGCAGCCATGACCACATCTTTCGCTTTGGGGGAGAAGAGTTTGTGGTGCTTTTGCGCTCAACCACCTTGGCTACAGCGCACAAAGTCTTCAACCGCTTTCGCATGGCGGTTGAAGACTACAACTTCCCTCAAGTGGGCAAGGTCACGGTCAGCTTGGGGTTTGTTAGCACCACCAGGGGCTCGCCAGTTGAAATTTTGGGCCAAGCTGACCAAGCCCTGTACTACGCCAAAGAACACGGCCGTAACCTAGTTTGTTATTACGACGATTTGGTCGCCAAAGGACATTTGTCAGCCAAAGTGGCCAATGATGACGTGGAGTTGTTCTAAAGGTTTTGCTGCACAAGACGTGCAGTAACAAAAAAGCGCAGTGTGTTGGCACTGCGCTTTTTTTATGCATGCAGCCTAAGCAGGGCTGCCGCAGTTTTACAGCCGCTCTTTGACCCAAGGGACTACGGATGACAGTGCTGCGGGCAGCTTAGATGCATCGGTGCCGCCCGCCATGGCCATGTCGGGCTTGCCGCCGCCCTTGCCGCCTACTTGGCTGGCAACAAAGTTGACCAGCTCTCCCGCTTTGACCTTGGACATGGCATCGGCCGTGACTCCTGCAGCCAACTGCACTTTGTTGCCCTCGGCGGTGGCCAGCACAATCACAGCGCTCTTGAGCTTGTCTTTGAGCTTGTCCATGGAGTCGCGCAGGGTTTTGGCATCGGCTCCGGGCAACTGTGCGGCCAGCACCTTGATGCCGCCACAGTCCAGCGCCTGGCTGAACAGCTCATCACCTTGGCTAGAGGCCAGCTTGCCTTTAAGGGCTGCAATTTCTTTCTCTAGCGCACGGGTATGTTCTAGCGCCTGGGCAATGCGGGTGTTCAGCTCTGCCACTGGGGTTTTGAGGGCGCTGGCAGCTTGGCCTACGGTGGCTTCCAGGTCTTGCAGGTAAGCCAAGGCATTGGCGCCAGTCACGGCCTCAATACGGCGCACGCCAGCGGCTACACCGCCTTCGGCCACTACCTTGAACAAGCCAATGTCGCCCGTGCGCTGCACATGGGTGCCACCGCACAGCTCGCGGCTGGTGCCAATGTCCAGCACACGTACGGTATCGCCGTACTTCTCACCAAACAACATGACAGCGCCGGTTTTTTGGGCGGACTCTATGTCCATCACACGCGCCTGGGTGGGAGCGTTGGCAAAGATTTCGTCGTTGACGCGGCGCTCAATCTCGCGGATTTCGGCGTCTGTCAGGCCTGCGTTGTGGGTAAAGTCAAAGCGTGTGCGGTCTGCATTGACCAAGCTGCCTTTTTGCTGCACATGGCTGCCCAGTACTTCGCGCAGGGCCTTGTGCATGATGTGCGTGACCGAGTGGTTGCGCATGGTCGCGGCGCGCACGGCTGTGTTGACCTGGGCCTGCACAGTGTCGCCTACGTTCAGGGTGCCAGCCTCAAGGGTGCCGTGGTGGCCAAACACATCGGCCTTGATCTTGCGGGTGTCGCCCACCGCAAAACGGGCCGAGCCGCTGGTGATAACGCCTTCATCACCCACCTGGCCGCCGCTTTCAGCGTAGAAGGGGGTGGTGTCCAGCACCACCACACCGTTTTGGCCTGTTTTCAGGGCCGCAGCGCTGGTTCCATCTACATAGATTGCTACGATTTTTGCGGTTTCTGAGAGGTTTTCGTAGCCCGTGAACTGATTGGCTGCGCCGGTGTATTCAAGCGCTTTGTCCATCTTGAACTTGCCTGCGGCACGGGCTTGGGCTTTTTGCTTTTCCATGGCAGCGGCAAAGCCCGCTTCGTCCACGCTCAGGTCGCGTTCGCGGCACACATCGTTGGTCAGATCGAGCGGGAAGCCATAGGTGTCGTGCAACTTAAAGGCCACTTCACCGGGCAAAACCTTGGCGCCGCCCGCCAAGGCGGCATCCAAAATCTCCATGCCATTGGCCAGGGTCTCAAAAAAGCGCTCTTCCTCGGTTTTGAGCACATCGGTGATACGTGCTTGCTGTTCGCGCAGGCGCGGGTAGGCGTCGCCCATCACGGCTACCAAGTCGGCCACCAGTTTGTGGAAGAACGGCGTTTTTTGGCCCAGCTTGTAGCCATGGCGGATGGCGCGGCGCACGATGCGGCGCTGCACGTAGCCACGGCCTTCGTTGCTGGGGATTACGCCATCGCTGACCAGAAACGCGGTGGCACGGATGTGGTCAGCAATGACGCGCAGGCTTTTGTTGTTGAGGTCGGTCACACCCGTTTCGCGGGCGGCGGCTTTGATGAGTGCGTCAAAAAGGTCGATCTCGTAGTTGCTGTGCACGTGCTGCAAGATGGCGGCCAAGCGCTCCAGGCCCATGCCGGTGTCCACACAGGGGGCGGGCAAGGGGGTCACTGCGCCGGTCTCGTCCATGTTGAACTGCATGAACACGTTGTTCCAGATCTCGATGAAGCGGTCGCCGTCTTCGTCAGGGCTGCCAGGCGGGCCTCCAGCAATGTGGGGGCCGTGGTCGTAAAAGATCTCGCTGCAAGGGCCGCAAGGGCCGGTGTCGGCCATCATCCAGAAGTTGTCGGACTTGTAGCGCCCACCTTTGTTGTCACCAATGCGGATCACACGCTCGGGCGGCAGGCCGATTTCTTTGGTCCAGATGTCATAGGCTTCGTCGTCTTCTTCGTACACCGTGGCCAGCAGGCGCTCTGGGGGCAGCTTGTACACCGTGGTCAAAAGCTCCCAAGCCCATTTGAGCGATTCGCGCTTGAAGTAGTCGCCAAAGCTCCAGTTGCCCAGCATTTCAAAAAAGGTGTGGTGGCGCGCGGTGTAACCCACGTTTTCCAGGTCGTTATGTTTGCCGCCTGCACGCAAGCAAGCTTGCACCGATGCAGCACGCACGTAGGGACGTTTGTCGCTGCCCAAGAACACGTCCTTGAACTGCACCATGCCCGAGTTGGTGAACATGAGCGTAGGGTCGTTACCGGGCACCAGGGGGCTGGACGCCACCACGTTGTGGCCCTTAGAGGCAAAAAAATCCAGGAAGCTTTTGCGGATATCGGCAACAGAAAAAGTGGGTGTGCTCATGGTGTGTGAAAGTGTCGTGCCCTACAAAGGGCAAATGACTTTTGGATGGTGCGGGCGCAAACCAACGATTATCCTAGAAAGTTCTACTCTTAAAGCCCCCTGCTCTCCCCTTAGCAACACCCCACAAGGCTTGCCATGACCACCACAGTGCTTGACCAGCTCAAAGACCCCAGCTTGCTTAAAACCAATGGCCTCATCAACGGGCAGTGGGTGGCAGGCAGCCAGCGCTTTGCGGTGCATGACCCGGCCACCGGGCACAAGCTGGCCGATGTGGCCAACCTGGGAGCGGCAGACGCCCAAGCCGCCATTGATGCAGCCCAGGCCGCATGGCCAGCATGGCGTAGCAAAACCGCCAAAGAGCGCAGCAACATTTTGCGCAAGTGGTTTGACCTGCTGATGGCCAACATGGAAGACCTGGGCACCCTGATGACCGCCGAGCAAGGCAAGCCCCTGGCAGAAGCACGCGGTGAGGTTGCCTACGGCGCCAGCTTTGTGGAATGGTTCGCCGAAGCAGCCAAACGCACCAATGGCGAAACCCTGCCCACGTTTGACAACAACCGCCGCCTGATGGTGCTGCGCCAGCCCATAGGCGTGTGCGTGGCCATCACGCCATGGAACTTCCCTTTGGCCATGATTACCCGCAAGGTAGCGCCCGCGCTGGCGGCAGGCTGCCCCGTGGTCATCAAGCCCGCAGAGCAAACGCCTTTGACCGCCCTGGCTGTGGCCGAGCTGGCCCTGCGTGCGGGCGTGCCCCCAGGTGTGCTGCATGTGCTGACAGCCGACAGCACCCAGTCGGTTGCCATCGGCAAGCTGCTGTGCAGCAGCGACGCAGTGCGACACCTGAGCTTTACCGGCAGCACTGAAGTGGGCCGCATTTTGATGGCCCAGTGCGCACCCACCGTCAAAAAAATCGCTTTGGAGTTAGGTGGCAACGCGCCCTTTATTGTGTTTGACGATGCAGACCTGGACAGCGCCGTAGAAGGCGCCTACGCCAGCAAGTTCCGCAACGCGGGACAAACCTGCGTGTGCGCCAACCGGTTTTATGTGCAAGCCGGGGTGTACGACGCGTTTGTAGAAAAACTGGCCGCCAAGGTACGCACCGCCAAGGTAGGCAACGGTTTTGAGCGCGGCACCACCCAAGGCCCTTTGATTGAACTGGCCGCCGTACAAAAAGTACAGCGCCACCTACAAGACGCCCTGGCGCACGGTGGCCGTGTGGTGGCAGGCGGCAAGCACCTGTCCGACATGGGTGCGGGCCTGTTTTTTGAGCCCACGGTGGTAGCAGATGCCTCTGCCGACATGCTGTGCATGCGCGAAGAAACCTTTGGCCCCTTTGCCCCGGTGGTGCGCTTTGAAACCGAGGCCCAAGCCATTGCCGCCGCCAACGCCACAGAGTTTGGCCTGGCCAGCTACTTTTACAGCCGCGATGTGGGCCGCATCTTCAGGGTCAGCGAGGCGCTAGAGAGCGGCATGGTGGGCATCAACACCGGCATTTTGGCCACCGAGCATGTGCCGTTTGGCGGCGTCAAACAATCGGGCCTGGGCCGCGAAGGCTCGCACCACGGCATAGAGGAATACATGGAAATCAAGTACCTCTGCCTGGGCGACATACAAAAATAGCCGAACCTATAATACAACCGCACAGCAGGCGCAACGCCTGCGAATGCGGGTGTCGTTCAATGGTAGGACTTTTGCTTCCCAAGCAAATAACGTGGGTTCGATTCCCATCACCCGCTCCATCTTTGGAATCTTTTCGTGACACTACCCACCCGCACAGAACGTTTTGCCGCCCAAGCGGCTGCTTTGGGTTTCCCCATTGACAGCGAGATTCGCATTGGCGGCCATTACCGCTCGGTGGCGCGGCATGGGGACACTGTGTATGTCAGCGGGCAAATTCCACGCATCAACGACACGGTGGTGGTCACGGGCCGTGTGGGTGCAGGCACATCCCTAGAGCAAGCGCAGCATGCCGCAAAGGTATGCGCCATGCGGGCGCTGGCCTTGCTGCAACAAGAACTGGGCAGCCTGGACCACATCCGCCAGCTGCTGCGCATGACGGTGTATGTGCAGTGCGCAGAAGACTTTACCCACCACAGCGAGGTGGCAGATGGCGCATCGCACCTGCTGCACCACATACTGGGCGATGCAGGCTTGGCTACGCGCACATCGGTGGGCGTTTATCAGTTGCCTAAGAACGCTTCGGTAGAGCTGGATTTGATCGCTTGCAGCAGCATTTGAGGCTTTTTTAAGCCAAAAATCGCCTATGCCTTAGTATTAAAAGGGTTTGCAGCTATATTTTTAATAGCAAAAAACCTCTACAACACCTGCAAGTGGTTGCTAAAGCCCTTTTCACCTTCGCAGCGCCAGGTGGCCCACAGTTTGGGGCGGGGTTGTGCGGCGGTATCCAGCTCCAGGGCCAGCCAGTTGCGGGCGGGCATGATGTATTGGTTGTGGCCGGGGAACAGCATCATCTCAACCGTGTACTGCGCGTCCAGGTTTTGGGGCTTGGCGGCGGTTTTGTTCAGCGTCCATAAAAACAGCCTCTCGGCCACGCCCGTAAGCGACGGGTGCACCACTGCTGACGATGTGAACTGCACGATGGGTGCCCAGTAAGCCTCAGGGGTGCTGTGGCGGCTGGTCACGGTGCCCCAGGCGGCCACATGCACATCTCCCGACAAGATGGTGGCTTGCAGCGACAGCGTTTGCGCCGTGCGGGCCAGGGTTTCTAGCAGGCGTTTGCGTTCGCCTTCGTGGTCGTCATGCGACCAGTGGTCTTTGAGGTCGTCTGCGTTGCTGTCTTGAACATGGTCTTGGCCAAAGGTGTCGAGCAGGCCCTCTACCAACGACAGCTTGGGGTGCACCACTGGCACCGACGACATGCACAGCAAATGTTTGCAAGGGGCGTTTTTGTAGGCCGGCGTAGATTTGCTCAGATTTTGCAGCCATGTTTGCGCGGCAGCCCAGGTGTGGCGGCCCCAGATTTGGGTGCGTGAGCGCTCGGTGCGCAGGTCTGCCACCAGCAGTGCCACAGGCCCCATTCGGTAGGCGGCGCTAAAGCCGGGCTGGGCATCCAGCAAAGGCAGGGCCAAGGGGTCGTGGCGCAGTTGGTGCTGCCAGACAATAGGCTGATATTGCGGGTCTTGCTGCAAGTTGGCGCTTTGCGGGTGCAATGCCAGGTCGGGCAAATCGGCCAGGGCGTGCTGCATTTGAAACACCCAAAAAGCACGCCGGGCATGGGTAAACAGCACATCAAACAGGGGGCAGTGCTGCATGGCAGGGCTGTAAGAGCCCCAGCCGTCAAAAATATCGTGGTCGTCCCACATCATGACGGTGGGCGTGCGGGCCATGGCGTCTGCGGCGTCGCAGGGTGCGTCGCCCTGCCCCCAGGGTTTGCGCTTATTAGGCAACCAGCGCTGGCTGTAGAGCTTGAGGTAGTAGGTCTCTATGGCCTGCTCTAAGGTTTTGGTCACCTTAAAACCCAGTTGCGCATCGCGCGACATGCCCACCCATTCTTTGAGCTGAGGGATGTCCTCCCAAATAGAGTCAAAGTAGATTTGGTCGCCCCCCATCAACAGCAGATGAAAACGCTGCACACCTTGCTGGTGCACGCGCTCTTCGTGCCACAGTTGTTCTTTGTCTAAGGGGTAGTTGGGTGGGCGCAGGCCACGGTCGTGGTTGGCCAGCAGGTCTGCCCACACCGCATTGGCAGGCCGCACCAATTTGCGCATGCCGCTGGGGTCAGAAAACCCGTTGCATGACACATAAGCCATGCGCGGCGCTTGGCCTCGGGCGGGTACCGTAAAGTGCCATGTAGCGTCGTGGCCATGCAGCGCAAAGGGTACTTGTTGTTCACGCTTGGCCATGGGCACGGTCAGGTCGTAGCGCCAGTATTCGTCTTTGCCATGGGTCAGCAGCAAGACAGGCAAAGGGCATGGTTTGCCGTTGCAGTCCATGCCAGGCGGCGGCGCTGCGGGGCCGCCCATGGGGTTGGTAAAACCTACGAGGGCAGTCACGCGCCAGTGGCCGTCGTCAGACACGCCCCGAAAAGATAAAACTGGCCCTAAAACGATGGATGTGGTCATAACTGATACCCCGTACCGGGTTCAGCAATGCCCACCCGCAAGAACAACAATAAGTAAGCGCTACAGACTTGGGCTTAACGACTAAAAGGGCCCGCGCTGCATGCACATGGCCTCACGCATGGCCGCCATACTGATGTGGGGCGAATGCCCCCGTTGGGTGCCCTGCACATCGGGCTGGGGCATGCCCAGGCGGCAGGTGGCAGCGCGCACGCTCAGAGATCGGTTGGGTAAATTGGCGCACAAGCCCTGGGCATTGCGAACGGGTACCAGCGCTTGAGGCGACATGTCTGTGCGGTCTGCAGAGACAACAGATTCGGTCATGGTGATATCTCCTTGAATAGGCCCCGAATGCGTTCTTAGAACGTCTGACACAAACGGTGTGGATGTCCGCGTGCTCAGGGCTGCAACAAGTTTAGAACTGACCGCCACCGTGCCCTGTAAGCAGCCGTTACCGGCGCATCTGCCATCAGGCACTGCTGGGCTGGGCTAGGCCGGGGGCCATTGCAAGGCCAGTGTGCTGGTAAAACGGCGGGGTTCTCCAGAGAGAGGGTCTGTAAATGCAAGGCTACGGGCCAGCAATTGCAGTGGGCGCGAGTAGTCGCCCTCGGGCGGGTCATTGACCTCGGGGTAGTACGGATCGTTGCAAATGGGCATGCCCAAGGCGCTCATGTGCACGCGCAACTGGTGGCGTTTGCCGCTGATGGGCGAAAGGCTGTACAGGGCATGGTTGCCGCGCACGTCCAGCAAGTCGATGCGTGTATGGGCATTGGGTGGGCCTGACCCCTCGCAGCAGCGAAAAAACTGCGCGCTTTCTTCAATGCGGCTGTGGTGGTCAAACGGGTAGCTGCGCTGGGGCTGCCAGGGTGCCACGGCTTCGTAGTGTTTGGTAATGCTTTGGTTGCGAAACAGTGCTTGGTAGGCCCCGCGTGTAGAGACTTGCAAGGACAACAACACCAGCCCAGCGGTGTCGCGGTCTATGCGGTGCAAGGGGGAGATGTCGGGCAAGCCCAGTTGCTGCTTAAGCTGTACCAGCAAAGTGTTGTGCAGGTAACGGCCCGAGGGCACCACCGGCATGAAATGGGGCTTGTCTGCCACCAGCAAGTGCGCGTCGCGGTACAGCACGGTGGGTGCAAAAGGCAGCGCGGGCTCAGACGGCAGGCTGCGGTAGTAGTACAACCGCATGCCAGCATGCGTGGTGTGCTGCGGGTGCACCGCCTGGCCCTGCGCATCCAACACATCGCCAGCGGCCAAGCGGGCCGCCCAGGTGCTGATGGGTACTGTGGGCAGGCACTGTGCCAAAGCTTGCAGCACGGGCTGTCCACTGGGCCCTGGCAACACCACGCAGCTGGGGCTTACGCCGTTGCGCATGGGCAGGTTGGCGACGGGTGGAGTGGGCATGTGCAAGGTCTATCAAGAATTATCAAAAACCATAGCAAACAGTGCTTGATTAACTAAGGCATAGGCGCATTTTGACTACAAATATGGCCTCAGGTGCCTGCAAAAAGCAGTTTTATAATCAAAAACGCCTTATGCCTTAGTAAATCAAGCACTTGTAGCTATCACATTAATAGCAAAAGCCCGCTTAAGCGGGCCTGAGCACAGAGGGCAACGCATACCCCACAGGCAAATCTAAGCCAACAGCTTGACGCCTGTTTTGGCCTGCAAGGCTTCCATGCTGACACCTGGGGCAAGCTCTACCACTTTGAGGCCCTGGGGGGTAACGTCCATCACGGCCAAGTCGGTGATGATGCGGTCGACCACACCCACGCCGGTCAGGGGCAGCGTGCACTGGGGCAGGATCTTCAGGTCTTCGGTGCCGTCTTTCTTTTTGGCTACGTGCTCCATCAGCACAATAACGCGCTTAACACCCGCCACCAAGTCCATGGCACCGCCCATGCCCTTGACCATCTTGCCTGGAATCATCCAGTTGGCCAGGTCGCCTTTTTCGCTGACTTGCATGGCACCCAGAATCGACAGGTTGACCTTGCCACCCCGGATCATGGCAAACGACTGGTCGCTGCCAAAAATGGACGAGCCCTTGATGGTGGTGACAGTTTGCTTGCCCGCGTTGATGAGGTCTGCATCGACTTCGTCTTCAGTGGGAAAGGGGCCAATGCCCAGCATGCCGTTTTCGGATTGCAGCCACACTTCAATGTCGCTGGGCACATGGTTGGCCACCAAGGTTGGAATGCCAATGCCCAGGTTGACGTAAAACCCGTCTTGCAGCTCTTTGGCCGCACGGGCGGCCATTTGGTCTTGACTCCATGACATAGATATTGCTCTCCAGCAGGTTCTTTAACAGCGGTGGTGTTGACTGCGCGTTGCAGCCATCAAATACCGGCTTTTTCGGTGATGGTGCGCTTTTCAATGCGCTTTTCGGGGTGGGGGTTGTGCACGATGCGGTGCACGTAAATGCCAGGCAGGTGCACTTGGTCGGGCGGGATGGCGCCGGTTTCTACCACTTCTTCCACCTCTACGATGCACACCTTGCCCGCAGTGGCCGCAGCCGGGTTGAAGTTGCGCGCTGTCAGGCGAAACTGCAAATTGCCCGACTTGTCGGCCCTGTGCGCTTTGACCAAAGATACATCGGGCACCAAAGAGCGCTCCATAACGTAGGTTTGGCCGTCAAACTCGCGCAGCTCTTTGCCCTCGGCCACCACAGTACCCACGCCGGTTTTGGTAAAGAACGCCGGAATACCCGCACCACCGGCACGCAGTTTTTCTGCCAAAGTGCCTTGGGGGGTGAACTCCAGCTCCAGCTCGCCCGCCAGGTACTGGCGCTCAAACTCTTTGTTCTCACCCACATAGGACGAGATCATTTTTTTGATCTGGCGGGTTTCAAGCAGCTTGCCCAAGCCAAAGCCATCGACCCCCGCGTTGTTAGAGATCACGGTGAGGTTTTGCACGCCCGAGTCGCGCAGCGCATCGATCAGCGCCTCGGGAATACCGCACAAACCAAAGCCACCAACGGCCAGCAACTGCCCATCGGCCACCACACCTTTGAGCGCCTGCGCGGCACTGGGATACATCTTGTTCACCACGATCTCCTTGGGAATTTTTCAGTACAGGTCTAACGATACTACGGCGCTGTGCACGATTGACGACACACAACGCAAAGGTTCAAGGCAATGTAAGGTCAGTGTAATGTCCTGTAATCGGCAAATGGGGACGTAGCACATACAAACGGGCGGTTTGATATTTCTGCCAGCACAAAGCTGCATGTACAGGCAAAGACTGCCGGTGCGCTTGCAATGTGCTTGACCGCCTAGACCCATGCACTCTTGCCAACGTCCAAGCTACGGACATCTCTGCTCTGCTGCTCAAAAGACATCGCGTCTGTGGTGCTGGCTATGGGCTTTTTGCCTTTGGGCTGTTTTGATTGCAGTGGCAGCCAACGCACATGCTGCCGTTGGCACTGTGACATTTACCAGCGCCGCAGGATTTAGCGGCAGCACCGTTCAAGACGGGCAAGGTGGGTCCACCGACATCTTGGGTATTAATCTGCAAATCATTAACGCCGACGGTTTCAGCTGGACTTACGAAACCCCTTACACCCAAGGCGCAATTGCAGCCAACTATTTGGCCAGCGTTCCGTCCTCGTTGATCACTCTCAAAAGCTCCAGCACGCTGGTCAATTTCAACCTGAAGTCCATTTTTATTGCGGACTATGGTGGTGGCGACATCACCGTCAGAACCTATGACAACGGCAATTTGGTGGGCACCGTCAACCTGACCTTGAACACCGGTGGGGTAATTTACGAAACCACATTCAACCAATCCAATGGCCTGACACCCTCTGTTTTTCAAAACATTGATGAGGTGCGCTTTACCCCCCAAGGAGGGGGCAGCATGTGGATTGCACTGAACAACATCCAGATCGACAACCCTGTGATCATTGGCCCGATTGTCAGCACGGGTACAGCCACCGCCATAACCTCTACCAGCGCCACGCTCAACGGCACTGTCAACCCCAACGGCTTGAGCAGCACCGTGAGTTTTGACTACGGTCTAACCGGTACTTACGGCAGCAACGTAGCGGCAACCGTCGGAGGCATTTTGAGCGCCCTGCTAGGCGATACAGCAGCTTCCGTCACCATTACGGGCCTAACGTGCAACACGCTGTACCACTTTCGCACAGTTGGGATCAACCTTGCAGCCACCAACAATGGTGCAGACGCCACCTTCACTACTGGCCCCTGCGTCCCGGGGGCGCCCACCATTGGCACAGCTACCCCAGGCGATACGCAAGCTTCTGTTGCGTTTACTGCGCCGGTATCCAATGGCGGTGCCGCTATTACCAGTTACACCGTTACCGCCAACCCTGGCGGTGCCACTGGCACTGGAGCCAGCAGCCCTGTGGCAGTGGGCGGGCTGAGCAATGGCACGGCATACACCTTTACAGTAACGGCGACCAATTCTGCGGGCACTGGCGCAGCATCAGCGGCCTCTAACAGCATCACGCCCAAAGGGGCGCAGAGCATTACTTTTAACAACCCTGGTGCGCAAAGTTTTGGCACCACACCAACGCTCTCGGCCACTGCCAGCTCAGGGCTTACGGTCAGTTTCAGCTCTAGCACCCCTGCTGTTTGTACAGTGACTGTCGGAGGCACGTTAGCCTTTGTAAGCACTGGCACTTGCAACATCAATGCCGACCAAGCAGGTAACACAAGCTTCAATGCAGCACCCACCGTTGGCAGATCTTTTTCTGTGATAGCCGTGGTACCGGGCGCGCCAAGCATTGGCACTGCAACAGCAGGCGAAGCCCAGGCTTCCGTCACCTTTACAGCACCAGCCTTCACTGGTGGGGCCGCCATCACTGGCTACACCGTTACAGCTAGCCCTGGCGGCGCCACTGGCACGGGCGCAAGCAGTCCTGTGGTGGTCAGTGGCCTAAGCAATGGCACGTCATATACCTTTACCGTGACAGCAACCAATTCGGCCGGTACAGGGTCTGCATCGGCAGCGTCTAACAGCGTTACACCCAAGGGGTCGCAAACCATTACCTTTGCCAACCCTGGCGCACAAAACTTTGGCACCAGCCCTACCCTGACGGCCACTGCTAGCTCGGGCCTGACCGTAAGCTTTACATCTAGCACCACCGGGGTGTGCACCATTACCAGCGGCGGGGCTTTGACCTTTGTGACCGCGGGCACCTGCACCATCAATGCAGATCAGGCGGGCAACACCAGCTTTAACGCCGCACCACAGGTCAGCCAATCTTTTACCGTGAACTCTATCGCGCCGGGTGCACCCACCATCGGCACCGCTACGGCTGGCGATACGCAAGCTTCTGTGACCTTTACCGCACCAGGCTCTAACGGTGGCTCTGCCATCACTGCCTACACCGTTACGGCCAACCCTGGCGGAGCCACCGGCACAGGTGCTGCCAGTCCTGTTACGGTGACCGGTCTGACCAATGGTGTTGCGTACACCTTCACTGTCACGGCCACCAACGCAGCGGGCACAGGGGCAGCATCCGCAGCGTCTAACAGCATCACGCCAGCAGCAGGACAAACCATTACCTTTGCCAACCCAGGCGCACAAAACTTTGGTACCAGCCCTACTTTGACGGCCACTGCCAGCTCTGGCCTTACAGTGAGTTTTACCTCTAGCACCACCGGGGTGTGCACGATTACCAGCGGCGGGGCTTTGACTTTTGTGACCACAGGCACCTGCACCATCAATGCTGATCAGGCGGGTAATGGCAGCTTTTCTCCTGCGCCTCAAGTCAGCAGGTCGTTTACGGTCAATGCCGTAGTGCCCGGCGCCCCAACGATTGGCACAGCCACTGCTGGCAATACCCAGGCCTCTGTGGCATTCACAGCGCCCACTTTTACTGGTGGCACTGCAATTACTGGCTACACCGTTACCGCTAACCCTGGTGGTGCCACTGGCACGGGTGCTACAAGCCCTGTGACTGTGACTGGGCTGACCAACGGTGTGACCTATACCTTTACGGCAACCGCCACCAATTCAGCAGGTACCGGGGCGGCATCCGCGGCCTCCAACAGCGTGACGCCAATAGCAGGACAAACGATTACGTTTAACAACCCTGGCTCGCAGGTTATGGGCGCATCGCCCACACTCGCAGCCACCGCCAGCTCTGGCTTGGCAGTCAGCTTTAGCGCTACGACCCCTGCTGTATGCAGCATTACCAGCGGCGGTGCGTTGACCTTGATCAGCATTGGCACATGCACCATTAACGCAAACCAGGCTGGTAATGGCAGCTTTTCCGCAGCGCCCCAAGTCAGCCAGTCTTTTATGGTGGTTTCCGGTAGTACCACCCTGGCATTGCCCGGGGGTGGTGGCAACGTTGCAATTGCTGTGACTGGTACCGCAGCAGGCTGTGGCCTCAGTTCGTCGCAAGCATCTTCGTTGTCACCAGCCGCGTCGTCTGCTGCCCCTGGTAATCTGACCTTCCCCTACGGCATGGTGAGCTTCAACATTGCTGGTAGTTGCGCCAACGGCAGCAGCGCCACCATTACCCTGACTTACCCACAAAACCTGCAAGCCAATACGCAGCTGTGGAAATACGGCAGAACCAGCGGTAACACCCTAAACCATTGGTACCAGCTAACCGCTGCAAGCAACAACGTCTCCATTACTGGCAACCAAATCAGCTACACCATTGTGGACGGGCAAAACGGCGATGACGATTTGACGGCCAACGGCGTCATCGTGGACCCAGCTGCGCCAGCAATTCCCATGGCGGGCGCTGGCGTTGCAAGTATTCCCACATTGGGCGAGTGGGCCATGGCGTTGCTGGCAGCACTGCTGGGTGCCATGACATGGCACCAACGCAAACGGTTTGCAGCCAGCCACTGAACTCACAACGCCAACAACTGAAATCACACCGGCAAGTATTTTGTTGATAGTGGCCGTTTGCCGGTGTCCTGCGGCCCCATCAACGCACCACACCTAGGAGATATCTGTGGACGCTTTTCTTGGCACCATCATGCCTGTCGCATTCAACTATCCACCCCGTGGCTGGGCTTTTTGCAATGGACAGCTCATGTCTATTTCTCAAAACTCTGCCTTGTTTGCCTTACTGGGCACCATGTACGGTGGTGACGGTGTCACGACCTTTGCATTGCCAGACTTAAGAGGCCGCGTGATTGCCGGATCGCAAGGCAATGGCCCAGGTTTGCAGGCCATTTCGCAAGGGCAAATTGGCGGCACCAATACGGTGACAGTGACAGCCAGTGGCAGCGCAGTGGTCAACCTGACCGCAGCCAACCTGCCAGCGCACACGCACGCTGCCACTGCGACAGCAGGCACCTTGGCAGCCACCACCACCGTGGAAGCATCTACTGCCACCACGGGCGCCGTTACCACACCCGCTGCAGGCTACAGCCTGGGTACATCGCCCGCTGGCGGCCCTACCAGCGCAGCCATTTACAGCCCACCAGCAGCAGTGTCTGGCCCGGTCGCTTTAGGGGGTGTTGCCACCACGTTGTCGGGTGGCCCCGCTGTAACGGTTGAGGCCAACACCGGTGGCGGCCAACCTTTGGCGGCACCGGTGCAAACACAAGCACAAGCCTCAGTGATGCAACCGTTTACAGGCATCAACTACGTCATTTGCGTAGAAGGCATCTTCCCGCCCAGGGATTAAAGCGGCTTTAGAGGGGGGAGAGCTATAACGAGAACAACATTTGGTGAAGCCTTTTTACGCTCTGTCATCTGCAAAGGTGGCAGGGCTTTTTTTATGCCAATGCTGACCACGCCATGTGCTCAAACACCGCATCTTGCCCCGTCATAGCAAACCCCAACTGGCGGTACAAACGCCCTGCCCTTTGGTTGCTCAGCGCAACCGATAAGGTCAACGCCAGTGCATGGGCTGCAGCATGGGCCTGCAAACCTTGCAGCACGGCAGTGGCTGCACCTTGACGCCTTGCGGTGGGGGCAATCGCAATATCCACCACGTGGATGCGATCAGCGGTGCAATCAAACACTACCCGGCCCAGCGCTTCTTGGCCCTTGAGCACGATGCACTGCTGTGCCTGCGGAAAGCGCTGTGCAAAACCCGCCTGTTGCATGCGCTGCTGCATGGCAATCAACTGGCGCAGCATGACGGGGTCTGGCACAGCGCTGTGCAGGTCATCGCGGCAGGCAAAGTACAGGGCGTCTATAAAAGCCTGGTCTTGGCTGCTGGCATGGCGCAGTGCATAAGGTAGAGGCAGTGGGCACAGCATTGGCAAGCAACGCTCAAGGCACGCTAGCCAGCAGCGCCAACATGCCTGCTTCGTCCAGCACAGGCACGCCCAATTCTTGGGCCTTGGCCAGTTTGCTGCCGGCCTCGGCACCTGCCACCACGTAGCTGGTTTTTTTGCTAACAGAGCCTGCCACTTTAGCGCCTGCGGCTTCCAGCATGTCTTTGGCGGCGTCGCGGCTCAAGGTGGGGAAGGTGCCCGTCAGCACTATGGTTTTACCTGCCAGCACTTGCGCTGGGCGCTCTGCAGGCGGGCCTTCGGGCCAGTGCACACCACAGGCACGCAGTTGCTCGACCACCTCGCGGTTATGGGGTTGGTCAAAAAAGGTACGAATGCTGTGGGCCACCACGGGGCCAACGTCGTTCACGGCCAAAAGGTCGTCAACGCTAGCCTGCATGAGTGCGTCCAGCGTGCCTAAGTGGCGGGCCAAGTCTTTGGCCGTGGTTTCGCCCACGTGGCGTATGCCCAGGGCAAACAAAAAACGCGGCAAGGTGGTTTGCTTGGATTGCTCAATGGCGGTCAGCACGTTTTGGGCTGACTTTTCGGCCATGCGCTCCAAGGCAATCAGGCTGCTCAAGCCCATGCGGTAGAGGTCTGGCAGGGTGCGAATGACCTGGCCATCGACCAACTGATCGACCAGCTTGTCGCCCAGGCCCTCAATGTCCATTGCGCGGCGGGCAGCAAAGTGCAAGATGGCCTCTTTGCGCTGTGCTGCGCAAAACAAGCCCCCGGTGCAACGGTGGTTGGCCTCGCCTTTTTCACGCACCACCGCACTGCCACACACGGGGCAAGACGTGGGCATGCGAAAGTTAGGTACGTAGCTTGCGCGGTGGTTGCGGCCCGTGTGGGGTGATGGGGCCACACCTGCGCGATGAACAGGGGCCATGACGCCCACCACCTCCGGGATCACATCACCCGCGCGGCGCACAATGACCTGATCGCCCACACGCACACCTTTTTTGCGAATCTCAAACAGGTTGTGCAGCGTGGCGTTGGTTACCGTCACGCCGCCCACAAACACCGGGGCCAAGCGGGCCACGGGGGTGATCTTGCCGGTGCGGCCCACCTGCACATCAATGCCTTCCATCAGGGTGACCATTTCTTGTGCAGGGTATTTGTGGGCCACAGCCCAGCGCGGCTCACGGGTTTTAAAACCCAGGTCGCGCTGCAAATCCAGGCGATTGACTTTGTAAACCACACCATCAATGTCGTAGGGCAGCGCGTTGCGACTGGCACCTACTTGCTGGTGGAACGCTACGAGTTCTGTAGCACCCAAGGCAAGCTGGATTTGCGCTGCTACCGGAAAACCCCAGGCTTTGAGGGCTTGCAGCATGTCGTAGTGCGTGCGAAACACAGGCCCGCCCTCAGAATGCGATGTGATGGCCCCCAGGCCGTAGGCAAAAAAGCGCAAGGGCCGCTGGGCGGCAATGCCAGAGTCAAGCTGGCGCACAGCCCCCGCAGCGGCATTGCGCGGGTTCACAAAGGTTTTACCGCCCTGCTCCCGTTGGCGGGCGTTGAGTGCATCAAAGTCAGCGCGGGCCATGTATACCTCGCCGCGCACTTCCAACACGGCAGGCACATCGGCTGGCAGCGTGAGGGGAATCTGCCGAATGGTGCGAATGTTGTGGGTCACGTCCTCACCCACCTCGCCATCGCCCCGCGTAGCCGCTTGCACCAAGCGGCCGTTTTCGTAGCGCAGGCTCATGGCCAGGCCGTCAAACTTGGGCTCGGCCACGTATTCAATGGCGGGGTCGGCATCGCCCAGGCCCAGTTCGCGGCGCACACGAGCGTCAAAGGCATGGGCGCCTGTGGCTTCGGTATCGGTCTCGGTATGGATGCTGAGCATAGGCACCGCATGGCGCACCGGGGCCAGGCCGTCCATCACAGCACCAATCACGCGCTGGGTAGGAGAGTCGGGCGTGACCAGCTCTGGGTGCGCGGCCTCCAGCGCCTGTAACTCGCGGAACACGCGGTCGTATTCGGCATCGGGCACCGTGGGCGCATCGTGCACGTAGTACTGCTGTGCCCACAGATGCAATTGGCTGCGCAAGACTGCAGCACGCTCAAATGCTTCTCTTTTTGTAGCAATATCACCTTGATTTACTAAGGCAGAGCCCGAAAAAAGGTCTAAATTCTCTGTCATGGGAGTGTTTTGGACCGAAACAAAGCATGGTGAACGCCGCAAGCAACTGGCGCAGCGCCATCCCCGGGACACCGAGCAAGGGTCGCCCCGCAGCAGGTGTGTCGTCCCCCTAGAGGGGGAAGACGCCAAAGGCGGCTCAGGGGGTGTTCCATCCTCTAGCTGAACAAACGCCGCGCCAGCACCGACCCGGCAGACAGCTCGCGGCTGTCGAGTTGGTCGTACAGCAACTCCAGGTCGGCAGCTATGGGGTCAATGGCGGCGTCAGGCAAGGGCGTTCCGTTTTGGTCGCACAGCACGCCATCCATGGTGGCGCAAAGGCTGGCGGCCAGCTCGCGCAAACGGGCCAAGGGTTGCTCGGCGCGCTGCACCTGGGCTACATCCAGGCTCAGGGTGATGTCGCGAATGGCAGATTGCTCAGGGTCGTCCGACAAGGCGGCTTGCGTGTCGTAAGACAAGCTCAGCAGGGGTGGCAGGCCCTGCACGCTGGCAGGCAGCACTAGCCGCCCCGGCAAAGCCCCAGCCACAAAGCCCAGCCGGGCGGCGTTTTGTTGCACATAGCCGGGGCTCCACGCCGCTTGGCGGGCGCGCAGCATAAAGGCCAGTTGTGCATCGTGCTCGCTGGCAAATTGGTCCAGCTCACGGGCGCGGGCAACCTCTTGCAGCATGTCAGGAAAGTCGGGCGTGGCGTTCAGCGCGTCGGCAAAGGCTTGGGTTTTGACCACAAACTCTGAAAACTCGATCTCATTGAGCGCCCCCATGCGGTTGGCCAACTGCACACCCGCCTGAAAGGCGCTGTAGCGCTGCCCGGGCGCCGGGGTCTCCCACTGCTGGGTGGCAAGGTTCAGGCCCTCTACCGCAAAAGGTTTGCTGCCTGCACGGCGGGTGGGGGGCAAGGCTGCAATGGCGGCTTCGCCAGACACCCATTGCTCTACCGACAGGGGTGCGATCACATCAATCAAGGGGTCGAGCCCGCTGCGGCGTTCGGGCGCGTGGGGTGGCACGGGCATGACGAGCGCATCTTGCGCATCCACCGCGTGCATGGGCGGCAGGTGGGCTGGGTCAGCGGGGTGGGCATCTGTGGCCGCAAAATCTGGCCCCAAGTCCGCAGCGCCTGTATGACTGCCTTGCGAGTGCAAAGGGCCATCAAGGCCAGGCTCACGACGCTCCAGTGGGTCAAAACGCTGCAAAGCCGGGCCAGGCGCAGCGCTGGCGTGTTCGGGTGCATCAGGCGCTGGGGGCTTGGGGCGCTTGGGCGCATTGCGGTGGGTGGTCCAGGCGTTGTAGGCCACGATCAGGGCCAGCACCAAACCACCCACAATGGCCAGACTGAGTTGCAAATTACTCATGGTGTGAGGGCTAAGGGTTCAAAAAAATCAATTAAGGGCCAGCTTGTATCAAGCATCGGCCATAGAAAGGGCCGACTCCATGTCCACCGCCACAATGCGCGATACGCCCTGCTCTTGCATGGTCACGCCTATCAGTTGCTCGGCCATTTCCATGGCAATTTTGTTGTGGCTGATGAACAAGAACTGCGTTTCTTTGCTCATGCTGGAGACCAGCTTGGCGTAACGCTCGGTGTTGGCATCGTCCAGCGGCGCATCGACCTCGTCGAGCAAACAAAACGGCGCGGGGTTGAGCTGAAAGATCGCAAACACCAAAGCGATGGCCGTCAAGGCTTTTTCGCCGCCCGACAGCAGGTGAATGGTTTGGTTCTTTTTGCCTGGGGGCTGCGCCATAACCTGCACGCCAGAGTCCAAGATTTCATCGCCCGTGATGATGAGCCGCGCCTGCCCACCGCCAAACAGCTCGGGGAACATGCGGCCAAAGTGGGCGTTGACAGTATCGAAAGTGCCCGAGAGCAACTGCCGCGTTTCGGCATCGATCTTGCGGATGGCGTCCTCTAGGGTGTTCATGGCCTCGGTCAGGTCGGCGGTTTGCGCGTCCAAAAAGGTTTTGCGCTCACGGGCGGCGTTGAGTTCATCCAGCGCCGCAAGGTTAACGGCTCCCAGGGCGGCAATTTCGCGGTGCAGGCGGTCAATTTCGGCCTGCAAGCCCCCTACGCGCACATTGCCATCGGCCACCGACTGGGCCACGGCCTCCAGGTCGGCCTGGGCATCGGTCAGCAAGGTGGTGTATTGCTCTAGGCCCAGGCGGGCTGCTTGTTCTTTCAGTTGCAGTTCGGTAATGCGGGCGCGGGATGGGTCTAGCGCACGCTCGATTTGCATGCGGCGCTCGTCGCTGGCGCGCAGTTTGGTGGTCAGGTCGTCGTATTCGCTGCGCTGCGCGGCCAGGGCTTGTTCGCGCTCCATTTTGGCGTTCAGGGCCTGCTGCAAACCGCCCTGGGCGGCGGCATCTGACAGGCGTGCCAGCTCATCGCGGCCACGCTGCTGCTCATCGACCAAGGCTGTGGCTTGCTGTGTGGCAGTGTCTATGGAGCGGGCCAGCTCAGCGCGGCGGGCCTCTAGGCTGCGTTGCGAAAAGGTGGCCTCTTGCGCTTGGCGCTCTAGGGTGCGCAGTTGCTCGCGGCAGGCGGTCAGTTTGCGCTCGGCGTCGATCACGCGGTCGCCCAATTGGGCTTCGCGCTCTTGGCTGTCGGCCAGTTGCATGTCCAGTTCTTCAAACCGGGCTTCGGCGGCTACGCGGCGCTCTTGCAGGTCGCTCAGTTGGGCCTCTACCTCGGCAATATCGCCCCCAATTTGCTCACTGCGGGCACGGGTTTGCTCGGCCAACTGCGACAGGCGCAGGGTTTCGACTTGCAGCTCGTGCACGCGGCTTTGTACCTCGGCGGCCTCGCGGCGGGCGCTGACCAGCCGCTGCGAGGCGTCGGCATAAGCCGCCTCGGCGCGAACCAGGGCGGTGCGGGATTCATCGGCAATGAGGGCCTGGGCACGCAGTTCTTTTTCTAGGTGCTCGATTTCCTGGGCACGGGCCAACAGGCCCGATTGCTCAGAGTCTTGCGCATAAAAGCTCACGCTGTGGGCGCTGACCGCATGGCCTGTGGGCACATAAAGGGTCTCACCAGGGCGCAGGCTGCTGCGGCGGTTCAGGGCTTCGTCCAGAGTGGGAGCGGTGTAGCAGCCTTGCAGCCAGTCGGCCAGTACGGCACGCAAACCGGCGTCGTTCAAACGCAGCAGGTCTGCCAGCTTGGGCAAACTGCCCGCAGCATCCGGCGCTGCAGCAGCCGGGGCGGTGTAAAAAGCCAAGCGGGCGGGCGGTGCATCGGCCTCGGCTGCACCCAAAAACCCGCGCACCATGTCCAGACGGCCTACTTCTAGTGCGCCCAAACGCTCGCGCAGCGCGGCCTCCAGGGCGTTTTCCCAACCGGGTTCAATATGGATGCGGCTCCACAGCCCTTGCAAGCCATCTAGGCCGTGCTTAGCCAGCCAGGGGCGCAGTTTGCCGTCGGTTTTGACTTTTTCTTGCAGCGCCTTGAGCGCCTCCATGCGGGCTGACAAGTCGGCTTGGCGGGCGCTTTCGGTGTTGACGGCTTGCTGGCGGCTGCGGCGGTCGTCGTCTAGCTGGGGCACAGCCTCTTGCAGTTCCGTTAAGCGGGCCTCGGCAATGGCCGATTGCTCTTGCGCGGCCTCTAACTGGCTGCGCAGGTTGACCAGCCGCGCTTCATCGGGGGCGGCCAGTGCATTGCGGTCTGCCCGCAGGCGCTCGTAGCGGGCGTCCAGCTGGCGGCTTTGCTCGTCTATGCTGCGCTGCTCTGCGGCCAGCACGCCAATTTGCTGCTGCACTTGCACCACGCTGCTGCGCTGCTCGGCACTGCGGGCCTGGGCTTGGCGCAGAGCCTCTTCCAAATCGGGCAGTTGTTGAGATTGGTCTTCTAGCTGTGCGGCCAGCAAGGTGGCTTGTTCTTCGGCATCTACCCCAGCACCGGCCAGGTTTTCTAGCTCGGCCTGGGCTTCTTCTTTGCGGGCGGCCCATTGGGCCACTTGCTCGGCCAAGGTAGCCAAGCGCTGCTCTACCCGCACACGGCCTTCCACCACGTAGCGGATTTCGGCCTCTAGGCGCCCTACTTCGGCGGTGGCTTCGTACAGCTTGCCTTGCGCTTGATTGACTTTGTCGCCCGCAGCGTAATGGGCCTGGCGTATGGTCTCCAGGTCGGACTCCACAGCACGCAGGTCGGCCATGCGCGACTCCAGGTCATTCACGGCCTGCAAGCCTTCGGCACGCACCCGCGCTTGTTCAGCTTCGGCGTCGGCACGCTTTAAAAACCATTGCTGGTGCTGCTTGAGGGTGGCATCTGCCTGTAAGGCGTTGTAGCGGGCGGCGACTTCGGCCTGCTTTTCCAACTTTTCGAGGTTGGCATTCAACTCGCGCAAGATGTCTTCCACGCGGGTGAGGTTCTCGCGGGTGTCGTGCAGGCGGTTTTCGGTCTCGCGGCGGCGCTCTTTGTACTTGGAGACACCTGCGGCTTCTTCTAAAAACAAGCGCAGCTCTTCAGGGCGGGACTCAATAATGCGGCTGATGGTGCCCTGCCCAATGATGGCGTAGGCCCGGGGGCCCAGGCCGGTGCCCAAAAAGACATCCTGCACATCGCGCCTGCGCACGGGCTGGTTGTTTAAAAAGTAACTGCTGGTGCCGTCCCGGGTCAGCACGCGGCGCACGGCCACCTCGCCGTATTGGCTCCACTGGCCACCGGCACGGTGGTCAGAGTTGTCAAACACCAGCTCTACGCTGGCTCGGCTGGCTTGTTTGCGGGTGGTGGTGCCGCTAAAGATGACGTCTTGCATGGACTCGCCACGCAACTCGCTGGCCTTGCTTTCACCCAGCACCCAGCGCACCGCATCCATGATGTTGGATTTGCCGCAGCCGTTAGGGCCCACCACGCCCACCAGTTGCCCTGGGAGCATGAAATTGGTGGGCTCAGCAAACGATTTGAAGCCAGACAGCTTGATGGAAGTTAAACGCACGGGACACCCTTGGGGGCTGGGCCAACAGGCACGCATCCTGGCTGCAACAATGGCCTGGCACCCAGGGGGGTGCCCAAGACTGCATCAGTGCATTGGGGTTGCGCGGCGGCAATAGAGGGGTGAATGTTACCCCAGTGGACCGAGCGAAAAACCCTGCAGTCAGGGCGCGATTACTCGTGTACGCACACCCGGTTGCGGCCCGTGCTTTTCGCGTGCAGCAGGGCTTTATCTGCCAAAGCCACGGCTTGGGGAATATGGCAAAGCAAAGGTATTTCCGCCACCCCCACTGACACACTGAGCGGCGCCGGGTAGGTAATGCGCTCTACCGCACGGCGCAGCTTCTCGGCCACCTGCACCGCATCGGCTACCGAGGTATGCGGCAGGCAAACCATGAACTCCTCGCCCCCCCACCGAAAAATCTCGTCGCCCCTGCGCAAAGTGTGGCGCAGCGTGCCGGTTACCGCCTGCAGAACTTGGTCCCCCACATCATGGCCAAACTGGTCATTGATGCTTTTGAAGCGATCTACATCCAGCAACAGCACGGCTGAAGCAGGGTCAAAAATGGATGTGCGCAGCAAACGCTGGTCAATCACCCCTACTGCATGGCGATTGAGCAAACCTGTCAAAGCATCGTGGTAGGCAGCATGTTGCAGCTCTGTGCGCTCGGCCGCAACCGTCAGCAAGGCGGCAAACAGCTCTGCCAGCGCGGCAAACAAATCAAGGCCCACATCGTCAAAATAGCCGCGCCTGTCGGCATACAAAACAAAAATACCGCTGTAGCCCTTGAAGGTGGACGACAAAGGCAAAGCCAGTACATGGCGAATGCTGTATTGCTTAGCCGCCCTACGCCACGGGTAATAGGGCGAGAACTGGGAAACCGAGAAAGCCTTGGGAGGCTTGCCCTCCAGCATAGAAAACGCAGGGCCAAACTGAGTAAGCAAATTGCGATTGAGCTGCAATTGCGCGGCGTACTCCGCAGCAGGCCCCACGTACACCTGTGGGCTTAACACCGGGCATTCAGCAGGCCCAAACCATGTCCATGCCAAACGAATGTGGTCAGTGGCTTGGGTTAACGCCTGGCACACACCGCGTATGACTTCCAGTTCGCTGTGCCCTTTGAGCAGTTGGGCTGAGCTTCGCAATAACACCTCTGCCACGGCGGCCTTTTCCACCAAGGGCTCAAATTCGGCCTCGGGCTGCGATGAACGCTTGGTGTTAAACAGCATGCTGCGACGTTGCAGAAAGTTACTTTTACATCATAGGTGGCTGCTGCCGCTTTCAGCTTAGGGTACTTGCTTACTAAGCGTTACTAATTTGGGCCCGTGGTGGTTTCACAACTGGCACCCAAAAGGCTTCAAGGGTGTGGGATTTTTTGAGACTTCCCGTATTGGATCTGTGCATGCTGTACTTCATGCAATAAAAAACCCGGCTGATGCACCTCAAGAGGTACATCAACCGGGTTGCATGGGTCACTAGGGTTTAGATAGTGCCGGGTTCGGCCGTATCGTCCGTTGCCAGATTACCTTCCACCATGGCGGAGGGTTCTGTGGTTTCGCTCGTCAGGCCCAGGGATTGCATTGCGTACTGCAAAAGCGACGCTACGCTGGTGGTGACCGACTGAGGAATGGCAGCAGGGTCTGCGGGGGGCGGTGTTGACGCATTGTCATCACTGTCACCACCGCAAGCAGTCACAAGGGCCGCTGCGGCCAAGGTCACTGCCCACAGGGCTTTGCGTGAAGCATGTTTCATGGCGAATCCTTCTTAAAGTAAAGACTGCCGATCAACGCGAACCAGCATTGGGTGTGTTGAGGTAAGGAAAGCGTGTGAGGAAAGGCACAGTCGCTTGGTCCACACCATCATGCGCGCCAGCAACCGCTGCACCACCAGGCACGCTGGAGAGCTTGCACTGCGATGTCAGGCTTGGAACACCAGGAACGCCATTGAGGCCCAGGGCATTGTTGTCGCCATTGATCACGCACAAACCACCCAACACGGCCACCAAGGCAATGTCCACGACGTCATCTTTGGGGCGACGGCCGTTAGGGAAACCAGCCAAGTCTTTGGCCTGAGCCAAATTGGCTACACCACCCACACGCAGCACTTCACCTGCAACACCCAAGCGGTTTTGCTCAGCAGCTGGTACAGGGGCAACCGCTGTGTTCAGGCGCAGCACTTCAGAAGGGGTTGCTGTAGCGGGCTTGTTCACACCTGTAATACCGGTCAAAAACACGGTTGCCAAGTCAGTACGTGGCAAGTTGGTAGGCGTTACGGCAGTGGTGTTACCCGCCAGAACCAAGCTGAGCAATGGTGGCAATGTAGGGTTAGTGACATAAGTCAGGAACTGGCCATCGTCAGAGGGCTTGGATGCATTGAACTTGTCTTTGTCAGGCAGGCCAATCACCACTTCGTTGACCAATGGGTTGCCCAGACGGCTGACCTGAGTCCAAGCGCCACCTGCTTTTTCGCTCTTTTGATGGCCAGAAGTTGGCTTGCCATCCAGCAAGCGGGTTTGGCGCAAGCTGGCAGTGGTCCAGCCACCAATCACAGGGTCAGTACCCGCAGTCAAGCAGTCTTTATGGACTTCAAGCGAAAGCGTGGTGATGTTCTTTTGCTGGATAGGATGCTGACCACCCATGCCTGCTGCATCTTTGTTGGCGGGGTCGAGTAGGAAGTTCAGGGGCGCATTGACCAAGTCAAAAACCGTACCCAGGTTAACTGCAAAGCCTTCTTGGCGTTGGCCCACAAACACTTTGCCTACGTCTTTACCAGACGGGCAGCCCGGAATCCGCACCTCATGGATGTGCTTTTGGGCATAGGTTTCGTATGCTGCAGTGTTGCCCAATGTCTTGACACCGATGTAGTCCACAGGCTTTTCAAAGCTGGTGCCACCACTGGCTTTGGCCACGGCTTGCACAGTGCCCTTGCGGCGATCACCACGCACCACATTCACAGTGTAGGTTTCGTTCAGGTTGAGGTTAGGGTCGGTCACTTGCGACACAGTGCCAGCCTGAATCAAAGGAATAGCAACAGAGGCAGAGCCTACTGGCAGCGCAACGCTGTTGAGTTTGTTGTTGAAGCGAAACTGGAAGGTGATGTCTTCTTTGGCATCACCGTTGTTGTCAATGTGGATCTCGTAGAGCGCGTTCGGGTCTAGCGAGAAATAGTTAGGGCCACCGTAAGCATCTTGCAGGGGCTGGTAGTTGGCGATCAGGGTCACGTAGTCGCTTCGGCCACCTGTGCCAGTAGAAGATACGCCTTCATAGCTGCGGAACATGTAAAAGTCAGTTCCGTCCACCTTAGGGCTGGTGGTAATGAAGGGGGCTTCACGGTGGCTGGACGCAAAAGCGGCGCCGGCCATGCACATCAATACACAGGCGCGGGCTACGGGGCCCGTCAGTTTGAATCGCATCGGTTTCTCCTTGTTAACGCAGATGTTCCTGCTGATTCATAGTACGTCGCAAAAAAACTAATGGATTCAGATTTTTTACGACGTAGTCACTTTTTTTACGATGCCGCCTTCAAAGGTGTCACTTTGCGCTTGGCTGGATGGTTGTACTCGCGCACCAAATCCTCAAGCTCCGCTGCAGAAACGGGTGGACTGAGGAGGAAACCCTGCCAAGCATGGCAATCGTTTTCGGCCAGAAACACGCGCTGTGCCTCTGTCTCAACGCCCTCAGCGATCACGCCAATGCCCAAGCTATGCGCTAAAGCCACTACGGTACGGGCAATGGCTGCGTCATTAGGGTCGGTCAGCACATCACGCACAAAACTGCGGTCAATTTTGAGCTGCTCCAGGGGCAAGCGCTTGAGGTAAGCCAGTGACGAATACCCTGTGCCAAAGTCATCTAGGGAGAAGCTCACGCCGTATTGCTGGAGTTCTTCCATTTTGGCAATGGTGTCTTCTACATCGGACAAAAGCAGGCTTTCGGTCAGCTCTAATTTGAGGCGTCGTGCATCAGCGCCTGAATTATTGACTGCAGAGAGCACTTGCTCGACAAAACCGTTTTGGTGAAACTGCCGGGGGCTGACATTGATGGCCAGCGTCATGTGCTTAAGGTCAGGGTGATCAGCCCATGTGGCCAAGCGTTGACAGGCGTTGCGCATAACCCACTCACCCATGGGCAAAATCAAACCACTTTCTTCAGCCAGAGGAATGAACTGCGTAGGCGACACATAGCCATTAAGCGGATGCCGCCAGCGCAGCAAGGCCTCGGCGCCGGTGATGCGTCCGTTGTCCACCAGGGGCTGAAAGAACAGTTCAAAGTGGCCCTGATTCAGGCCCACCCGCATGTCCATTTCCATAGCGGCACGGGCGCTAACCACCGCCTGCATGCTGGGGTCGTAAAAGCGCAAGGTGTCGCGCCCTGAAGACTTGGCTTTGTACATGGCCAAGTCGGCACGCTTGAGCAGTTCATCCACAGTTTCACGCATGCCACTGAAAATGGTGATACCCATGCTCAATGAGCTGTGGTGCACATCGCCATTCAAGCTGTAAGGCTGGCGCAGTGCGTTGAGGATTTTTTGCCCGATTTCTTCGCTGGCAGAAGCCGCTTGCGCTGGGGTGTCGCCCAGGTCTTCCAGCACGATCACAAACTCGTCACCGCCTTGCCGTGCAAGGGTGTCGTCTTCGTGCACACAATTGCGCAGTCGTTGTGAGACCTGCAATAACAAGGCATCCCCTCTGTCATGCCCCTGGGTTTCATTGAGGGTTTTGAAGTTGTCCAGGTCTACCAAGAGCAGGGCACCGCAGCGCTGGCGACGTGAGCTGGTGGCAAGAGCCTGTTGCAAACGGTCAATCAGCAGGCGGCGGTTGGGCAAGCCCGTAAGGGGGTCATAGAAGGCCAGGTACTTGACCTCTTCTTCAGCGGCTTTGCGCTGGCTGAGGTCCACCATGGTGACCAAGCAATCTTTGCCTAGCACCACGCCCGATATTTCGACGGCACGGCGCTGGCCGTCTTTGCACAAAATGATTTGCTCGCGCGGTGGGATGATGCCGTCGGTTTGCGACGCAACTTCATTGACCTTTTGCCACAATGTGCGCGATCTCTCACGCTGGTCCAGCTCTGGATAGACTTGGTTGAACCATTGATCCAGCGTGGCCACTTCAGCCTCGGCATAGCCGCTGATTTGGATGAATCGCTCGTTGCGAAAACGAATGAAACCATCGCCCTGAATCAGGCAAACACCCACTGGCAGGCGCTGCAATATGCGCCGCAAGCGCACTTCGTTGCCACGCAGCATGTCCTCCATTTTTTTGCGCTCCGTGATGTCTTGCATCACGGCAATATGCGCCTCTGGTTGGCCGCTATGGGTTTGCATGGGCGACACCGTCAACTCCACCCAGATTTCATGGCCGTCTTGATGGATGCAGCGCATCTCGGTTCGGAACTCTTGCGCATCGCCCGATGCCAAGACTTCCATCTGGCTTTGCACTGGGGGCAAATCTTGAGGATGGATCAGGCTGCGAAAGTCTTGCGCACGGATAGCACCCGTTGAATAGCCCAAAATCTCTGCGTATTTTTGGTTCACGCTGACAAAGCGGCCCGTATCGCAGTCCATTTGTGCAACGCCCACCGCAGCCTGATTGAAAAGCGCGCGAAAGCGGTCTTCACTCTCTAGACGGGCAAAGTCTGACACCTGAGCCTGCACCAAAGCGCGTGAGCGTTGGCGGGTCAAAAATTGCACGAACGCAGCCAAGATAAACGACAAAACCACCACCACCATGGCGGTAAACCAAGGCGTGCGCTGCTCTGTGGGCGATACAAAACGCTGGGTGGGTTGCAGTGTTAACTGCCACGTGCGGTCGTGCACACGCAACCGTTGTTCAAAGGGTTGCGTGCCCGACAAAGGGGTAGCCGTTGGGGCCATCAAAACCTGAGGCCCGCCCGAGTCAGCGCCTGGCCTACTGGAGCCCTGATCGGCCAAGCCCACCACAATACCCGGCAAATAACCGTCTTTTTCGAGCACACCCACCAAATCTTGAACCAAAAGTGTCGACTCAATCACACCAATAAAGCGAGGTGGCGGGGGATTGCCAGAGGCGTCATAAGGCCCCGTTCGGTCAAATATCGGCTCGCGTAACACCACCGCTGTTTTGCCATCAATTTGCTGGGGCGCAGACACGACCGTGTTGCCGCTGGTGCGGGCGAAGTCAATGGCCGAACGAGTGGCTGGGTCGGCGGTGATGTCCCTACCCATGGATTCGTCACTGTCTTTACGCGGCCAGATGTAATCTGTTACGAGGTATTCAGGGCGAATACCGGGCGGGTGGATCGCAAAGGCGGGAAAACCAGAAGGGTTAAAAGAGGCATCTGCACGCGCCATGGCCTCAAAGAAAGAGCGTTCTAGGGCTGTTACGCGACGGACAAAAGACACATTGCGCACACCGGTGGCGCCTTGGCCAGCGCTCAAGCCACTGACAACACGTTCAAATTCAGACCTTGTAAGTGCTGGGTTGGCCAAAAACAAATTTCGCACACCGCGCACCACCTCTGTGTGGGTGGCTATGCGTTGGCTCAGCGCCTCTGAAAACGACTGCGCCTGCTGGTTGAATCGGGCTTGCTCAATGGCCTTGACCGATGAAGACTGGTACCAGCCCACACCCAGGCTGGCCAAAAGCCCCAGCCCGAGCACGAGCAAACCTGGCATCCAGTGCCGGTTGCGACCAGTGGACAACGAAAGTGCCATGAATATCCAGAAATCGAGCAATGTGCTCCCAAGCGTGCGGAGCACTTCTCCCATTTATATTTAGTAACCAAAGAATAACGATATTTCACCCGTCTGCGATACAGGGGCTATCCAGTAGCCCGACTCTTTGGTAATAAACAACAGCCATGTACTGTGCTGTGAGTAACGAAGAGACTGCGCATGCTCTCTGGAAAACCCCATGCGAGGAGGTGTTGATTCGAAGCGAGATAGGCTGTGAGCTATCTTTAAAGCCATTGTTAGCCAACAGCTAGTTAAATACCTCGATCAAAGATTGACAGAACCGCTACAGCCAGCGCTTTATTACTGAGCGCCAAACTGCAAAGGTCAGAAAAGCGATTTGTGCCTGCGCCAATAGTGCTGACTCCTCTCAAAAGAAGCGCATTTCCTACAGCATTACGGCGGCTGCTTCACGATCTGGATGGCGGTGTCTTCCCAAGGCGACAATAAAGTCAGCTGCCGCTTGGCCCGCAGTTGCTGCAGTCGCCATCAAAATTCCCGGGTCAGGGTCACCGCTGGCAAGCGTCGTCGAAACACCAGCAGCTTCTATCAGTACACCCGCGGCACCTAGCGCAAGGATGGTCTTGCCATGTCGGTACTGGTTGGAGATGAAATCTTTGACCTCGATGCGCGCACCCAAGACCTTTAATCCCTCAGCTCCATCGGGTATGACAAGTGCATCAAACAGGACAGACGGTGAATTTTCCAGTGTGGCGTCAGCCTGCAATGTATTGCCGCTGATGGGCTTTACCAGCCCCAAAGTAAGGCCGACCAGATGGACGTTGGCTCCGGCGGTTAGCAACGCGTTCTGAACAATAGTGACGGAGGCGCCCTCAATGCCATCGGCTACCAAAATAGCAATGCTGCGCGAGCGAATGCTGCCATTACCCGGCAAGGACGTTAGCGACAGTGCCTTGGAGAGTGTGACCTCTGCTACGACTGGCTTCGTGAGGACTTTTGGCATGGCCTGGGGTACCGCAATGCCCAAGCCAGCAGCAACTGTATTGGCAAGCTCTTGCGATACATTGACCAACGAGGACAGCATCCTTTCGCGGATCGCGGGGACAGTGAGCTTGGTCAACTCAAATCGAAAGCCGCCAGCGATATGCGCCTTCTCCACTGGGGTTTGGCTCTCATAAAACAACGTTGCCTGGGTGTAATGATCGGCAAATTTCTCGGGCTTGCCACGCAGCTTGTCGCCCTGCCCGTCATCTACGGGCTGCGGGAACGAGACAAAACCCGCAGAACCCGCCTGAAAAGGACAACCACCGCCTAGCGAGTTGGGCTCGTAGGCAACACGCCCCCGTGCAATACCCTGGCGGTGCAACCCGTCGCGCTGGTTGTTGTGGATGGGTACAAGCGGTGCGTTGATGGGTATTTCGTGAAAATTGACACCCCCAAGGCGGGTGATTTGGGTGTCTATATAAGAGTGGATGCGACCTGCCAACAAGGGGTCGTTGCTAAAGTCAATACCGGGCACGACGTGTGCAGCGCAAAACGCTACCTGTTCAGTTTCGGCAAAGAAATTGTCGGGGTTGCGGTCCAGCACCATGCGCCCTACCGGGGTAATGGGCACCAGTTCCTCTGGAATCAACTTGGTGGCGTCAAGCACGTCAAAGCTAAAACTCTCAGCCTGCGCCTCGGTAAAGATCTGCAAACCCAGTTCCCACTCGGGGTAATCGCCTTTCTCTATGGCCTCCCACAAATCGCGCCGATGAAAGTCGCAGTCAGCGCCAGAGATCTTGACCGCTTCGTCCCACACCAATGAATGCGTGCCTAGCAGCGGTTTCCAGTGAAACTTCACGAAGTGGGACTCACCCCTGCTATTGACCAAGCGAAAGGTGTGCACGCCAAACCCCTGCATCATGCGCAGGCTACGCGGGATGCCCCGGTCGGACATCACCCACATCAGCGTGTGCGTGGTCTCTGGCATCAGTGAGGCAAAGTCCCAAAAAGTGTCGTGCGCCGACGCCGCTTGCGGCATGCCGTTATGCGGCTCAGGCTTAACGGCATGAATGAGGTCGGGGAACTTGATGGCGTCTTGAATAAAAAAGACTGGAATGTTGTTTCCCACCAAGTCCCAGTTGCCTTCATCGGTGTAAAACTTGACAGCAAAACCGCGCACGTCGCGCGCCGTATCTGTCGAGCCACGCTCACCAGCAACCGTCGAAAAACGTGCAAACACAGGGGTGATCTTGCCTGCGCTCTGAAAGGGTGCCGCGCGTGTGAACTCGGTCATCGGCAAGTAGGACTCAAAGTAACCATGCGCCGCAGAGCCACGGGCATGCACGATGCGCTCGGGGATACGCTCGTGGTCGAAGTGGGTAATTTTCTCGCGCAGGATGAAGTCTTCCATCAGTGTCGGTCCGCGCAGCCCCGCTTTCAGCGAGTTTTGGTTGTCGCCAGTTGCCACGCCTTGATTAGTTGTGAGGGCCTGCCCCGAAGCGCCAGACCTTGCGCGATCCAAAGCGCCAGTCTTACCAGTCACATTGGTCTCGCTGAGCGTACTGGCCAACGCTGCTTGGGAATCGCTGGAGGTATGCGCTGCGCGGGGCGGGGCAATGGCGTTTTCGCGACCGAACTCTTGCGCCTTGTGGGTGTTGTGAGGCATTGCCTGCGCAAGCGCCTGGGCAGCTGCACGTTGCTCCTCTAACAAAGCGTTATTGCTTTTTTGCTGATCTGTCTGGGCTGTGATGGGAGTCTTCATTTGTAACCTTGTGGTGTGTTAGCCCAAAAACTGGCCGACATCGTCATGGGTGGCAAAAATCAGCCCTTTGACGCTGGCGGTGTACCTGCTGGGCCAGGAACCAGCTTGGCCCGAAGACTTGCGTTCTGGCCAGCCACGGCGCGCATGTCGGTGTCAACCTGACCGGCATCCAAATCCAGCTTGGCCTGAACCATGAGGGGATCGGGCTTATCGTCAGTCGCATTTACTGACTGATCGCGTTCGTGAGGTAATTGAAGATCAGTGACGGAATACGTTTTTGAGTCACGCGACGAGGCATCCATCTCGCGTCCAACGGGATGGGGAGTTTTTAGGTTAATCGCGACGCCCCTGTCTTGGGCTGGCAAGTTGGGGGCTGGGTCATCACGCGCTAGCTCTACAACAGGCGCGAAGGGGGCGTCATGCTGGGGGTAGCCCGGAGCTATGGAGGGAACTGGCGTTTGCTCAGGCTGGGACGGCCTATCAGGCTTGTGCTTTTCTGGCGGTTTTTTAGGCGGGGAATCTGGCTGGGGTGTGATGGCACGAAACATATGACAGTCCTTTAAAGCACACAGGCTGGCTAATGAATGACAACAGCCACGAGGGAAGCTCTGCATACCTCTGCAGCCACAGGGTGTTGTGCAGAGATTTCCTAAAGATCATTTGGCCGCGGGCAATGGAGCCGAGTGATCGTTGTTTTGGCCCGGCATCAACCCCCCTGTGGATTCCTGGGCCGGGCGTCGGGTAGCGTCCGATTTCTGGGCCTTCGCATCCTCTTGGGTAGCGCTTCCAGGCGGGAAAACTAACTCAGCGGGTGGCACTGATGGCGTGAATTCAGACTGCGCGGAAGACACAGAATCAGCAGGTGCGGATTGGTTGGCAGTTGGCATCGGCGCTACAGGTGCGCCCTTGTCACAGCCACCTAAACCTACAGCGCACAGACAAAACACCATCGCGATGAAAGATGTTTGCATTTAGCTATCCATAGAGTCAGTCGTTACATGAGCAGTGCGATCAAAATAATGATCGGGATAGGAATACCGAGAAACAAAAGAAGCAATGAACGCATGGAGACCTCTGCAAGGGTGAGTAGTTAGACAGTTAAGGCATCGCGACTGCGACCACCAAAAGTGGCGGCCAAGCCAGAAACAAAGGCGCCAACCAGAAGCGACACGAACAACCACAGTGCGCTGTAGGCAGAGGCCTTGCGCGCTTTATCGGTCGCTTCACGCGCTGACACTTGCGCCTCGCTGACCCTGGCCTGCGCTTGGACGTACACACTTGCAACCCGTTTTTCTGCGTTTTGCTGCGAAAGACCCGTGCGCTGCGCCACGATCTGGCCTACATAGCGAATGTCTTCGTCGGGCAGAGGTGCAGACAGACTCAGGTTTGTGAAGATGCGGCTGATTTCAGCCATATCACTGGGCGAGGCGCGTTCATTGGTCTGGTGGCTTGCAGGCGTTGCTGCGCCTTCAGCAATCGGGGCGGCAGTTGAGGCATCTCGCCTGAACAACGCGTCAAGAAGGTAGCCCATAGGGCCACTGTGGTTTGCCTGCGTCCAATTTGTATTGGTGGCAGCGCCCCCCACAACAGCACCTGCCGTGTTGGCAATCCCCCCCATCATTGAGGCACCCGCCTGCGCGCCACCGCTAAGAATGGACCCAATAACAGAAGTGAGCAAAGCCGCAGTGACGAGACAGGACACCGCCCATGACAAGAAGCCATGTGCGGTATCGCGAAAATACACTTCATCCGAATGAACATTGAGCCACTTGGTGCGAAGACGCCCCGCAAGATAACCACCCATCGCAGACGCCAACAACTGCGTAAGCGTGAGCCATATGATGGTAGAAACTCCGAAAGTCGTGGCGCTAACACCGCCTTGCGCCCAAGGGGACACGGAGGATAGGCCAAGCCCCACCCCAAGAATCAGCAAGATCAATGACAAGGCTGCAGCCGCAACCGCACCTGCGACGATGGCACCCCAAGAGATTGCGCTATTGAGCGACCTCATCTTGTCGGCGTAGCGGCCACCCAAATCTTGGGTGCGGCTCAGGTCTTCAGCGCTGGCTGTAGTGGAAATGGCCATTGGAACTCCTATTGACGAAGGGCGAATCAAGCGCCGGGAATTCCGACAGCGCGTGCCTTTCACAAAAGAGACCTTAGGGCCATGTGCTGTTGAAGTCTGTTCGTTTTCGTACGTGCACCACGCCAATCCAGCCCCCAAATAGCCTGCAAGTCTTGCAGGGCCTCAAAAAAATGACTGTGTCTGCGGACGTAACAGCAAGACCACTGGCGAGCCACGCCAAAAGCAAAACCCCAGCTCGAACCAACGAACTGGGGTTTTAAGAGTGCTGTCATTGACGCCCAAAGGCGTCCGGGACATTTATTACATGTGATCGATCATCACTTGACCAAAGCCAGAGCAGCTGACCTGCTTGGCACCTTCCATGAGGCGCGCAAAGTCGTATGTGACGTTCTTGCTCTTGATGGACTTTTCCATGGCGCTGATGATGGTGTCAGCAGCCTCAACCCAGCCCATGTGACGCAGCATCATCTCAGCTGACAGAATTTCAGAACCTGGGTTCACATAGTCCTTGCCCGCATATTTAGGCGCTGTGCCGTGGGTGGCTTCAAACATGGCAACGGTATCGCTCAGGTTGGCACCTGGAGCAATGCCAATGCCGCCCACTTGGGCCGCCAGTGCGTCAGAGATGTAGTCACCGTTCAGGTTAAGGGTAGCAATCACGCTGTATTCAGCGGGACGCAACAAGATCTGCTGCAAGAACGCGTCGGCAATGCTGTCTTTGACAACGATTTCTTTGCCAGTAACGGGGTTCTTGAACTTCATCCAAGGGCCTCCGTCGATCAACTCGGCACCAAACTCTTTGGCAGCCAAGGCGTAAGCCCAGTCACGGAAGCCCCCTTCGGTGAACTTCATGATGTTGCCCTTGTGCACGATGGTCACGCTGGGCTTATCGTTGTCAATGGCGTACTGAATGGCCTTGCGCACCAAGCGCTCGGTACCTTCTTTAGACACTGGCTTGATACCAATGCCGGAAGTGTTGGGGAAGCGGATTTTTTTGACACCAAACTCGTCTTGCAAGAATTTGATCAGCTTTTTGGCCTTGTCGGACTCGGCTTCAAACTCAATACCAGCGTAGATGTCTTCTGAGTTCTCACGGAAGATCACCATATTGGTCTTGTGGGGCTCTTTCACGGGGGAAGGCACGCCATCAAAGTACTGCACAGGGCGCAGGCAAACGTACAAGTCGAGTTCTTGGCGCAAGGCCACGTTCAAAGAACGGATGCCACCGCCCACAGGCGTGGTCAAGGGGCCTTTGATGGACACCACGTAGTCGCGCACGGCGTGCAGGGTTTCTTCAGGCAACCACACATCAGGGCCATACACCTTAGTGGATTTTTCACCGGCATAGACTTCCATCCAATGGATCTTGCGCTTGCCGCCGTAGGCTTTGGCTACGGCAGCGTCCACCACCTTGAGCATGACAGGCGTGATGTCCATGCCAGTGCCGTCGCCCTCAATGAACGGAATGATGGGCTGATCCGGCACGTTCAGGGACATGTCGGCATTAACGGTGATTTTCTGGCCTTCGGCAGGCACTTTGATGTGCTGGTAAGTGGTCATGGACGGGAAGTCTCCGGTGAGAGGCTGATGAAGTTCAGCTAATGATGGACGGGCTTTACGCTCTGTGAAGCCGAATGATTTTAGCGACAAAAACACCGGCCTTGCGGCCATGGGCTGGTAGCAAGGGGCTTGCAAGCCTAGGGCCGTCAGCTTGCTGCAAACGCCCCACTGGCAACCCAATCGGGCCAGTCAAACTGCCGTTTCTAGATTGAAGAACTGGCAACACACAGCCTGCACTGCAGGCCTTGGGTCAAAATCTGGTTTGCTTGCATCTGGATTTCTGACCCATACCCCACCAAGATATTTATGCACCAAACGCTGCCTACCCAACCATCCGCCTGCTTTGTTTGTACCTTACCCACTACCGTTTGGGGTCTTGCAAGTTTGCTGCGCACATGGGTTACCGCCATGGGTTTAGGCATGGCTGCGCTGCTGGCCGCGGCAGAGCCTGCCCCCAGCCCGCAGATGGATTTGCCAAAGGTGGAGCTGACTGCGGGCCTGCACCGCATATCTGCCCAAGTGGCCGCTACGCACACGCAGCGGCAAACGGGCTTGATGCACCGCAAGCAGATGCCCGCCCAAGAAGGCATGCTGTTTGTGTTTGATGAGCCAGGCATTCAATGTTTTTGGATGAAAAACACCCTGTTGCCTTTGACTGCAGCGTTTGTGTCCGATGACGGCACCATCGTCAACTTGGCCGATATGCAGCCCTTGTCAGAAAAGTCCCATTGCTCGGCCAAACCTGTGCGCTTTGTGCTGGAGATGAACCAAGGCTGGTTCAGCCAACGCCGCATCCAGCCGGGCATGCGCTTGTCTGGCAAACCATTTGGCCGCTGATTTACACGCCAATCACTATCAAAACGATAGCAAATCACCCTTTTGATACTAAGGCAGAGCGCCAAAAAGACTTAAAAATTGGCTTTTGAATGCAAAAACGGCCCCTTGAGGGCCGTTTTTGTGGGCGCACACTGGTGCGGAGACTTAGGCGAAGTTGGCTTCAGCAAACTTCCAGTTGACCAGTTTGTCCAGGAAGGTCTCTACAAACTTGGGGCGCATGTTGCGGTAGTCGATGTAGTAGGCGTGCTCCCACACATCCACCGTCAGCAAAGCCTTGTCAGCTGTGGTCAGAGGTGTGCCAGCGGCACCGGTGTTGACGATGTCCACGCTGCCGTCGGCCTTTTTGACCAGCCATGTCCAGCCAGAGCCAAAGTTACCCACGGCACTTTTCACAAAGGCTTCTTTGAACGCAGCGTAAGAGCCAAACTTGGCGTTGATGGCAGCAGCCAAAGCGCCTGTAGGTTCGCCACCACCGTTGGGGGCCATGCAGTTCCAGAAAAAGGTGTGGTTCCAAATTTGGGCCGCGTTGTTGTAGATGCCGCCGCTGGATTTGCGCACGATGTCTTCCAAAGACATGGACTCAAACTCGGTGCCCTTTTGCAGGTTGTTGAGGTTGACCACATAGGCATTGTGGTGCTTGCCGTGGTGGTACTCCAGCGTTTCTTGGCTGTAGTGCGGTGCCAAAGCGTCAATTGCATAGGGCAGCGGTGGCAGGGTGTGTTCCATCGTTGGTTTCCTCGTGGGTAGTTATGGACAAGGCGTCTGCATTTGCATGCAAGACGAACATTGTAGGAAGTTAAATCAGCCGGGGTGGGCATACGGTCAAATCGACCACACCGTCGGCCAAAGTGGCGCGCAGAGCATCGCCCGCACGGGTGTGTTTTGCGCTGCTGATCGCTTGGCCCTCCAGATCGGTCAGCAAGGCATAGCCACGCTGCAAAACCAGTTGGGGGTTGAGCAAATCTAGCCGCAAGCGGGCGTCGTCCAGCCGCCTTGCCTGGGCTGCTATGCACTGCTGCACAGCCAGTGGCAATTGCCGCTGTAAGGTTTGCTGCTGGGTAGTTTGGCGCTGAAGCTGGGTTTTAACGGCGTGCCGCAAAGTCTGGGCCAACTGCACTGATTGCGTGTGCTGGCGGGCCACCAGAGCGGATGGCCGCCCCAGGCGGGCGGTAATGTGGTCCAGGCGCTGCTGGCGGGAGTCAAGGCTGCGCTGGGCAGTGTTTTGCAATCGCTCAGCCATCAAACCAAGCGCTCCCAACCACACATCACGGGGTTGCGACACCAGCTCTGCCGCCGCTGTGGGTGTGGGTGCGCGCAGGTCGGCGCAAAAGTCTGCAATGGTGAAGTCGGTCTCGTGCCCTACTCCACTGACCACAGGCACAGGGCTTTGCACAATGGTGCGGGCCAATTGGGCATCGTTAAAAGCCCACAGGTCTTCCATAGACCCACCACCGCGCACCAGCAAAATCACATCTACAGGCGTTTGCCCGTGCTGGGCCATGACATACAAGCGTGTCAGTGCATCCACCATCGACAGGGCCGCCGCACTGCCTTGCACCTGTGCAGGCACCAGCACCACCGGGATATGCGGCACACGCCTGCGCAGCGCGGTCACCACATCGTGCAAGGCCGCGGCCCCTAAAGATGTGACCAAACCTATGCCACGCGGCTGCAAGGGCAAAGGCCGTTTGCGGGCTGTGTCAAACAAGCCTTCAGCCTCTAGCTGGGCCTTAAGGCGCACAAACTGCTCAAACAAAGCGCCCTGCCCGGCTTTTTGCATGCGCTCGACCACAAATTGCAAATCGCCCCGGGCCTCATATACACCCAAACGCCCTTGCACTTCTACCAGTTCGCCATCGCGGGGAGCAAAGTCCAGCGCTGCCGCCGCACGCTTGAACATGGCGCAGCGCAACTGCCCCTGCGCGTCTTTGATCGAAAAATAACAATGCCCGCTGGATGCACGTGAAAAGCCTGTGATCTCGCCACGCACCGCAACGGGGTTGAATCTGGCATCCAGCGCATCAGCAATGGCGCGGCACAGCGCCCCAACCTCCCAAACCAAGGGCGTAGCGACGGGGTTTGCGCGCTCAAACATAGGCCAAGGCGCCGCTTACGGAGGCCCCGCCAGGGCTGGTACTCCACAGACAAGCCCAAGCGACAAAGTAAGGCGTAGACATAAGCCCGACAAAGCCAAAACAATGAAAACACGTGCAAGTCATTGATTTATATAGGTATTTTACTGCGTAATTTTTCATCAATCTGTTACATGCACGTATTCATGCCGCTTGCAGTGGGTGCAAAGACGGGTTGCCCACAAAGTTATCCACAGAAATTGTGGGCATAAAAAAAACCGAATTGATGGTAACTATTTGTGACTCAGCATGGCAGCAAAGCTGGTTCATAATCGCCCGTTGCTTACACCCAAGCGGAGAGTCAATTGCTTTCGATCATACAAGCCGCAGGCTGGCCGATTTGGCCTCTTATTGCCTGCTCCATCGTCGCTCTGGCACTGATTTTTGAGCGTTTTGTTGCCCTCAAAACCGCTCGAGTTGCGCCCCCCAAATTGCTAGATGAGGCTATTGCAGTGTCATCACGCAGCATTCCGGGCCCCGACGTGGTCAAGCAACTGGCCCAAAACTCTGCCCTTGGCGAGGTGCTGGCTACGGGTCTTCGGACTGTTAATAGCAACCCTCGCTGCAGTGAAGAAGACCTGCGCTCTGCCATGGAAGGCGCAGGTCGCTCTGTGGCGCACCAGCTTGAGAAATACCTCAACGCCTTGGCCACCATCGCATCGGCGGCTCCATTGCTTGGACTTTTGGGCACAGTGATTGGGATGATCGAGATTTTTGGCGCCCAGTCTGGTACCGGGGGTATCGATATTGCTGCTGGCGGCGGTAACCCAGCCAAATTGGCCCACGGCATATCGATTGCGCTGTACAACACCGCATTTGGCTTGGTGGTAGCAATCCCTGCGTTGATTTTTTGGCGTTACTTTCGTAGCCGTGTCGATGCGTATTTGCTGACGCTGGAATTGGCCTCCGAGCAGTTTGTGCGCCACATCTTGCGCGTGCGCCGCTGACTCCACGCATTGCACCTGCGGCGGTCAAATGGCCGCTGGCCCCTTGCACAAACCGCTCCAAGCTATGAACTTTCGCCCGCGCACGCAAGACCAACCAGATATCAACCTGATTCCGTTCATTGACATCTTGCTGGTGATCATCATTTTTTTGATGCTATCAACCACTTACAGCAAGTTCACTGAGCTGCAATTGACCCTGCCCACGGCCAATGCCGAGCAATTGCGCGACCGGCCAAAAGAAATTGTGGTGGCCGTCGCGGCCGATGGCCGTTATGCCGTGAACAAAGTAGCGCTAGAAGGTAAATCTCCAGACGCACTAGCGTTGGCTTTGCGCGAAGCAGCCAACGCAGGAAAAGATTCCGTGGTGGTCATCAGTGCCGACGCCACTTCATCGCACCAATCGGTAGTGACCGTCATGGAGGCAGCCCGCAGGGTGGGCCTCACGCAAGTGACGTTTGCCACACAAACACCGGCAGGCACGCCCTGACATCGCCACCCAGGGTGCTGCACCGAGCGCACATGGGCAACTGCGTACCAGGCTAGCGGCATGCAAACACCGTCATCGCCTCTTTCCGCTAGGGGCATTCAAGCCCTGTGGAACCAACGCGGGTTATTGGCACGCTTGTTGTTGCCAGTGGCATGGGTATTTGCAGCGCTGGTACACATGCGGCGCCTTATGTACCGCAAACAATGGCTAAAAGTAGAACACCCAGGCAAACCTGTGGTGGTAGTTGGCAATGTGGTGGCTGGCGGTGCAGGCAAAACACCTGTGGTGATCGCACTGGCCCGATACCTGCAAGAGCGCGGTCTTAAACCAGGCATTATTTCGCGCGGGTACGGGCGCAGCACAAATGATTGCCGAGAAGTCCATGCCAATAGCCCCATCAGCATGGTAGGGGACGAGCCCGCGCTGCTAGCTAGCACATGCAAAGTGCCCGTATTTGTTGCCGCCAAGCGCATCGACGCTGCGCGTGCCTTGCTAAAGGCATACCCCAACACCGATATTTTGTTGTGCGACGATGGCCTGCAACACTTGGCACTGGCGCGTGACATGGAAATTTGCGTGTTCAACAGTGCTGGAATAGGCAACGGCTGGATGCTCCCAGCAGGCCCACTGCGCGAGCCATGGCCACGCCCTGTCAATGCGGTGTTGCATGCTGGGCCGCCGCCTGGTGGCCCAGCACCCCACTTCACACTACGGCGCACTTTGGCACCACAGGCATGCAACGCACATGGGCAAACTATTGGGCTTGCACAGTTGCAAGGTCAAGCCCTGCATGCATTGGCTGGCATTGCCCGGCCAGAAGACTTTTTTGCCATGCTGCGTGCCAAGGGGCTGACACTGGAGCACACCAGCGCCCTGCCAGACCACTATGATTTTGATAGCTTCAAAATCAATACAGATTTACGGCAAGTGCTTATTTGCACAGAAAAAGACGCCATCAAACTGTGGCAACACTGGCCAGACGCATGGGCTGTGGGTCTAGAGCTTGAAATTGAAGCCACTTTTTACAAAGCGCTGGAGGATCAACTGGCCCAATGGAGCCTTGCCACCTAAGATGTGCCGATCTTTTCCGAAACCCCTTTTAACGCACTGCTCAAGCCCCCCATCATGGACCCCAAACTGCTCGAACTGCTCGTCTGCCCCGTTACCAAAGGCTCCCTGGTATTTGACCGTGAACGCCAAGAATTGGTATCGCGCAGCGCCCGGCTGGCCTACCCCGTCAAAGATGGCATACCAGTGCTACTAGAGGAAGAAGCCCGCACGCTGACAGACGAGGAACTGGAGGCATGAGACCCGCAGCCGTGCAAGTGCCTGCGTTTACCGTGCTGATTCCATCGCGCATGGCATCCAGCCGCCTGCCCAATAAGCCATTGGCAGATATTGCGGGCCTGCCCATGGTGGTGCGCGTTGCACAACGTGCCGCACAGAGTCAAGCCACACAGGTGGTGGTGGCAGCAGACGACGCGCGCATTGTGCAGGCGTGCGAGGCATACGGCATCAAAGCCCTGCTGACCCGCGTCGACCACGCCAGTGGCAGCGACCGCCTGGCTGAAGCCTGTACACAGTTAGGGCTGGATGGCGACAGCATCGTGGTCAATGTGCAGGGCGACGAGCCCTTGATAGACCCTGGGCTGATTGATGCCGTAGCGGCTTTGCTAGGCCAGCAACCTCATGCCAGCATGGGAACAGCCGCCCACCCCATTGGCAGCCTGGACGACTACCGCAACCCTAATGTGGTCAAAGTAGTGCTGGACGCCCAGGGTTTTGCCCACTATTTCAGCCGCGCCGCCCTACCCTTTGCACGCGACCACGCCAATGTGCCATGGTGGGACAAGCCTTACACCGATACACATACAGCCCTGCAAGGCTTTGCTCCTTTGCGGCACATCGGCATTTACAGCTACCGAGCCGGTTTTTTGCGTGCATTCCCCGCACTGAGCCAAGCCCCTACAGAAGTGCTTGAATGCCTCGAGCAACTGCGTGCGTTGTGGCATGGTCACCGCATTGCGGTGCATACCAGCACGCAAGCACCGGGGGCAGGGGTCGATACGCCAGAGGATCTCGAAAGGGTACGTGCGCTGCTGCAAAACCACACACGGGGCAACACCAACGCGTAAGCCAGCAGCACGCCATCACATGCTATCCTTGACTGGATAATAAGCTCTGTACCCCCGGGCGATCGATCGCGCCTGCATTCACAGCGCCAGCCGATTTCAATACTTCGAGGACCTCCATGAGACTGATCTTGCTCGGTGCGCCTGGCGCCGGAAAAGGCACGCAAGCCACGTTCATCTGCCAAAAATACGGTATTCCGCAAATCTCCACTGGCGACATGCTGCGTGCAGCCGTCAAAGCGGGCACCCCCTTGGGACTGCAAGCCAAAGCCGTGATGGACTCGGGCGCCTTGGTCAGTGACGACATCATCATTGGCCTCGTGAAAGAACGCATCGCCCAAGCCGATTGCGCACAAGGCTTTTTGTTTGACGGCTTCCCCCGCACCATCCCACAAGCCGATGCGATGAAAGCCGCAGGCGTCAAGCTCGACTACGTGCTGGAAATTGATGTGCCTTTTGACGCCATCATCGAACGCATGAGCGGCCGCCGCTCACACCCTGCATCGGGCCGCACTTACCACGTCAAATTCAACCCACCCAAGGTAGAGGGCAAAGATGACGTAACAGGTGAACCCCTGATCCAGCGCGATGACGACAAAGAAGAAACCGTCAAAAAACGCCTGCAGGTGTACAGCGACCAAACCCGCCCTTTGGTGGACTACTACAGCCAATGGGCGCAATCCGAACCTGCTGCTGCGCCCAAGTACCGCGCTATCAGCGGTACAGGCAGCGTAGAAGAAATCACGGCACGGGCATTTGCGGCCTTAGCAAGTTAATGGCCTGGCGTCAGCCGCATACCCTGGGGCCCACACGGGCCCTTTTTTATGTCGGCACAACTGGCGGCTTAAGCAGCAGATCCAACCACATAGCCCATCGGGCTTGCACAGGAAACAAGCCCTGGGCCAAAGGCAAGGGGTTAGCCCCAACTTGCTCGGCACTGCCTTGAGTGCAGCGTGTTGACCTGACCACTGCAACACCCTTGCTTTTCGCCCTGAGCAAAGCTTGCTCGAGGGCATGGTGCACAGTGGCATTGCCAGTGCCCGCTACCACCAAACCATTTACTCCAGCAGCAACCAAAGCATCCACTGTGGCCCCGGTACTGCCAGCACCGCTGGTCACAATCTCCACCCAAGGCCATTGTTGGCAAAGCATCAAAGCATCTGCATATTGCTGTGCACGCAAGCGATCTGCCTCGCACATTACCTTCAGAGGCTGAGCCCACACCCAATCCCTGCCTTGCCATTGCGCCAGAGGCTGCGCGGGCTCAGAGCCCAGCGCATCGATCCGATAAGGGTGCAGTTTGCGAACATGTAGCGGGCTGTGCACTTGTCCCGACATCAATACCAGTACACCGCGCACATTGGAGGTTTGCGCCAGCACACAGGCATCTTGCAAGTTTCGAGGGCCATCGGCGTCCACGGCATTGGCTGGGCGCATGGCCGCAGTCAACACCACAGGCTTGTGGGCAAGTAGCACATGGTGCAGCAACCAAGCGGTTTCTTCCAAGGTGTCGGTTCCATGGGTAATGACCAGTCCACGTACTGATGGATCTTGCAAATGCACTTGGCAGCGCTGCACCAGAGCTCGCAACACCTCGAAGTCCATGTCTTTGCTGTCGATTTGCACCACTTGTTCGGCTAGAACCTCCACGCCCCAATCGCGCAACGCGGGAAGGGCCGCAAGCAATTGCCCAACCCCCTGCTGGGCGGCTTGGTAATCCAAGGGCGCATTGCCATCAGTAGCCATGCCCGCAATGGTGCCTCCAGTGCCCAAAACCACAATTTTTTCCACACCCACTTGCGCACCCCAAAAAACTGGTTAAAAATACAGTTACTGGATTAAAAAACAGTTGTCATCCAGTCCATACAGCATCACAGGCCGCACACCATGCTAGACCAACCCAAGCTCACTGCCCGCCAACAGCAAATTCTGGATCTGATCCAAACCGCTATTGCCCGCACAGGTGCTCCACCTACGCGGGCAGAAATCGCAGCCGAGCTGGGTTTCAAATCTGCCAACGCTGCAGAAGAACACCTCCAAGCCCTGGCCCGCAAAGGGGTCATTGAGCTGGTCAGCGGCACCTCTCGTGGCATTCGTCTGCACAGCGAAGCCGTTCGCTCCATCAATGCCGCCAGGGGTACCCAGTTCAGTCTGCCCATCCCAGGCATTGGCCAACTCACACTACCCCTCATTGGCCGTGTGGCGGCAGGTTCACCCATTCTGGCGCAAGAACATGTAGACCAAAGCTACAGCGTAGAAACCAGCCTGTTCCAACACAAGCCAGATTACCTCCTCAAAGTGCGCGGCATGTCTATGCGAGACGCAGGCATCATGGATGGCGATTTGCTGGCAGTACAAATTGCACGCGAAGCACGCAACGGCCAAATCGTGGTGGCTCGGCTGGGCGACGAAGTCACCGTCAAACGCCTGCGACGCACTGGCTCCACGCTAGAGCTTCTGCCAGAAAACCCCGACTACCCCATCATCACCGTCCACCCTGGCGAGCCTTTTGAAATCGAGGGCTTGGCTGTGGGCCTGATACGCAACACCATGCAGATGTAGCTTCAGTACACGTGCCCCGCAGGTGGCGGGCGTTCGGCGGCGCTTTGGCGCAGCCGGCCCTGCGGTGGCCTCGTCTCTCTCCAATCCTGCCTGTGTACAACACCTTTTTATACGGAGTTCTTACATGGACATGGCACTTAGCTCTCTTAACCATTGGTCACAACCTCTCCAGGCGCTGGCCCGCTGGCTGTTAACCCCCATCAACGCTGCGCCTCCCAAAGCATTCCATGCCTCGAAAACCAGTTCACCACTGGCAAAAAGACCTGGATTGTTGGGTTGTACACACCGAAGCCATGCAAACACTGCGCCTGACAGCTTGCGCACTGTATTGCCTTTAAAACGCCAACCTACAGCACGGCGTGTAGGTTGGTCACACCGCAGTGCTGCGCACAGCACACCACAAGCCACACGCCCTGCCCTGCGTGTGTTCATTGATACATCGCAAAAGCAAACAGGTCGCCTGGCCATCACGGGGCGTATGGCCGATGTATGTGCTGAACTCGACAGGCTGGCGGAGCGTGAGCAAATGACAACGGGCACATCAGCAAAACACTGAAAAAGCGCCTGCGCAGATGGGCGCATCGCAATCGCGACTAGGGCACTTGCTGCGATGCCACCTTCAAGGGCATGCAACAGCATGTTGCGCATTGGTGCGAAGAGGCGCCACATGGTCAAGGCACAATACTGGGATGAATATTGTGATCCTTGACGATTACCAGGACGCAGTGCGCAAACTGCATTGCGCGTCCCGACTCGATGCATGCACCGCCAAGGTGTACACCAACACCATCAAAGGTATAGGCCAGTTGTCGGTACGACTCAAAGATGCCGACATTGTGGTGTTGATACGCGAACGTACGCACATTACTCGGCAATTGATCGACAAACTCCCTCGCCTCAAACTGATTGCTCAAACAGGCAAGGTGGGGGCGCACATTGATGTTGCAGCCTGCACCGAGCGCGGTATTGCAGTTGCTGAAGGGGTGGGCTCACCTGTGGCGCCTGCTGAGCTGACCTGGGCACTGATCATGGCGGCCATGCGGCGCCTGCCACAGTACATCGCCAACCTCAAACACGGCGCGTGGCAACAATCAGGTCTTAAAACTGCATCTATGCCACCGAATTTCGGCATTGGCAGCGTTTTGCGAGGCAAAACGCTGGGCATATGGGGCTACGGTCGTATTGGACAGTTGGTTGCTGGCTATGGCCGTGCTTTTGGCATGAATGTGAAAGTATGGGGCCGCGAAGCATCAAGGGCCCAGGCTTTGGCAGACGGCTACCAAGCTGCCACCAGCAGAGAGGCTTTTTTTGCCGAATGTGATGTGCTGTCATTGCACCTGCGCCTGACCGATGAAACCCAAGGCATTGTGACCCTGGACGATTTTTCGCGCATGAAACCCACGGCACTCTTTGTCAACACGTCACGTGCTGAATTGGTGGCGCATGACGCCTTGATAGCTGGGCTGAACAGGGGCCGACCCGGCATTGCGGCTGTTGATGTTTTTGAAAGTGAACCTATTTTGCAAGGCCACGCCTTGCTCCGCCTGGAAAACTGTATCTGTACGCCACACATCGGCTATGTAGAGCAAGACAGCTACGAGTTGTACTTTGGCGCAGCTTTTGACAACGTCGTGAATTTCATCAAAGGCACCCCGAGCAATATCGTCAACCCAGGCTCCTTACAAGTCAGGCGCTGAATACGAGCGCGTGTACGTTCCAATCAAAAAGGGCTGCTGGCTTAGGCCAGCAGCCCTTTTGCATGCACCGCATCAGTCGGGCACATGCAGTGGCATCAACACCATCAGTTCAGAGGCACTTTCTTGCCGTCTTTGTAGATGTTGAGTGTCATTGCAGGGTCTTTGAGTTCACCGTTGGGCTCAAAAGCAATGTTGGTGGTCACGCCTTTGTAGTTTGACTTGAGCAGTTCGGGGATATAAACCTTTGGGTCAATGGAGTTGGCACGCTTCATAGCGTCAGCCAGCAGCATGGTGGCATCGTAGGTGTAGGGACTGTAGAGCTGGAACTGACCAGGGTACTTAGCGTCGTAGCGCTTTTTCCAGTCACTGCCACCGGGCATTTTGGCAATTGAGGCACCGCCTTCAGCACACACAACGTTTTCAAGTGTTTTTGCGCCAGCAGCCAGCTTGATCAGCTCCATATTGCAAATACCGTCACCACCAAAAAACTTCACCTTGCCCATGCCCAGTTGCTGCATTTGGCGCAGCATAGGAGCCGCTTGGGGGTGCATACCACCATAAAAAATAGCGTCGGGTTTTTTGCCGCGAATGGACGTGAGAATCGCCATGAAATCTGTGGACTTGTCAG